>SKEH01000145.1_pt1 | contig 48733 bp, 45 predicted proteins | sample 4826571 | NCBI WGS metagenome assembly SKEH01 (sample SAMN11008814, study PRJNA524170) | human gut metagenome | biome: Human fecal sample; material: Feces; isolation source: fecal sample from pouch patient p29 | host: Homo sapiens | place: Israel: Tel-Aviv | collected 2016-09-14 | reverse complement strand
TAACACCACAGTGTGGTGGCGATAGCGAGAAGGATACACCTGTAACCATGCCGAACACAGAAGTTAAGCTTCTTAGCGCCGATTGTAGTGAGGGGTTGCCCCTTGTGAGAGTAGGACGTCGCCACGCAAATGGTAAAAGCAGATGAACAAAGTTCATCTGCTTTTTTGTATTTTTTTTGATTAGAGAAAAAACGATGGGAACAAATTTTCGGTTTTAGATGAAAAAAATGAAGGAAAATGGTATGATAAATAGGATAGATAGCTCGAAATATCACTAGTTTTATTAAATAGAAAAATGAAAAATGCTCTAGAGGAGCTTACTTTGATCAAAAAGGAGGATTTTCGATGATTCAATTCATTCACGCAGCTGATTTACATATGGACCGTTCATTTGAGGGATTAGTAAATTTGGATAAGCGAGTACAGGAAAGGTTATTAATAGCTAATCTAAATGTTTTATCAAACATTGTGGATGAAGCAATAAAACATGCGGTTGATTTTGTTTTATTGGCTGGAGATAGCTTTCACCAACCTCGTCCTTCATTGAAAATCCAAAAACATTTCGTTGACCAAATGGAACGCTTGAACCAAAGTAATATTGATGTATATATGATATTTGGGAATCACGATTATTATCAACAGGAAAGGTATTGGTTTAAATTCCCTGATAACGTACATCTCTTTACTTCAGAGAGTGTTGAAACTAAAAAGTTGATCAGTAAATCAAAAGAAGAAGTAGCAATCAGTGGATTCAGCTATCTTCATCAGTGGATCCAGCAGAATAAAGTAGTGGATTTTCCATTGAGGGATTCAGTAGACTATCATATAGGGATGTATCATGGGGAAATAGGAGCAAATGAAAAAGGAAATTATGCTCCTTTTCATGTTTCACAAATGCAGGATAAAGGCTATGACTATTGGGCATTGGGACATATTCATGTGCCTATGGACTTAAATGAGCATGGAACGATTAATTATCCTGGAGCACCTCAAGGACATACACAAAAAGAAACGAGTGCGCGCTCAATTTTACTTGTGGAATTAGACCAAGGGAGAAGTCAAATCGAAACGCTCGAAGTGGCAGAAGTTTATTGGGAAGAGAAAACGATCTCTTTGAAATTGGCGAAAACTACCCAAGACATTTTGAGTATCTTCAAAACACAACTTGAAACTACTTCCACCAAACTGTCTTTGCTAGATATCAAAGTGGTTGATTACACTCATTTGAGTCATGAAGTCATCGAAAGGATCCAATCAGGAGAACTATTGGACTACTTAACAGATAAATTGTCTGCCAATCTGATAAATATCTATGTATGGCGTATTTCTATTGTGAATGAAGAATTGCCGAATCGAGTTTCTTTATCGGTGTCAGAAGATTTATTGGAACAACTATTTGAGACATATCATTCACCTGAGATTTTTCAACAAATCTTAAATGAAATGTACAGCCATTCAGAAGCTCTTCGATTAATCCATGAAATACCAAACTATCAGGAGCAAACATTAAATAGAGCAAAAGAATTACTCGATCGAGATTTTGTGTTCGAGGAGGATAAAGAATGAGAATCTTAAGAATAGAGATTGCTGCTTTTGGCAAGTGGCGACAAAAAAGCTTTGACTTTACTTCTGGGAATCAGTTGATTTATGGGGAGAATGAGGCTGGTAAATCAACAATCTACCAATTTATTCAAGCCATTTTATTTGGCTTTCCTTCAAAGGGAAAGAAGAAAAAGGATTACACTCCTAAAGATGGCTCCGCTTATGGAGGAAAGCTTTGGCTTGAACATCCTGTTTATGGAGAGATCATGGTTGAACGCTACAAGCAACAAAACCGAGGCAAAGCTAAGGTGCGTTTTAATGAGCAGGTAGGCAGTGATGAATTATTAGAAAAACTGATCACGCCTTTAACAAAGGAACTCTTTCAGCAGGTTTTTACTTTTCAACAAGAACAGTTGACCGAGCTGGAATACCTGAGAGAAAAGGAATTACATGATGCTTTGATTTCTTTAGGCATTACTGGTAGCTCGCAAGTTTTCCAAAAAAGACAGGATTATTTTCAAGAAGCCCAGCAGCTATTTAAAAAGAAGGGGCAAAAATTGCTCATTAACCAGAAATTGAATGAATGGAAGTTGTTGCAAGAAAAAGTTCAACAAAAACAAAATCAAGAAGCTTATTTCAGCCAATTAGTGCAACAAGAGCAGAGTTATAGTCAAGAACAAACAGTATTACAAGAAAAACTTCAAAAAATAAATGAAAAAATCAGTCAGATCAAACAGCAAGAACTTAATTATCCTTTATATGAAGAATGGCAAACTTTAAAAAGCAAGTCATTATCAGGAGTTCCAGAAGAAAAATTATTGATAGACCTCGAGGATTTTTCTAAACGGTATCAACAGATGACGGAGCGCCTAGATGAATTAGAAACGACTCTCGAAAAACATAGTGGCATGGATCAACAATCTGCTCGCTATTATTTTTATTTAGAAAATGAAGAAACATTAAAAGAAATACTAAAGCAACAAAATCAAGTGGAACAATCTCTCAAAGAGTGGGAAAGACTTCAAATAGAAGAAAGAGAGACAGAATCTGAACTGAAAATTTTAGAGCAACGTTGGCACTGGTTGAGGCAGCAAGCACCAAAAGAATTCTTGTATACTGAAGAATGGCAGCAACTTTTAACGGAGCACCGATCATTAAGTGAAAAAAGGAATCAATTGTCTATTCGCTCTGAAATCGTAGAAGAACAGCAACTAGCACTTGAAACGGAAATAAATAAAATAGAAGAAGAGCATCCAGAATTGATAAATAGCCAACCGGTAAGTAGTCAGCCAAAGATGAACCTACAATTGATTGTCATTTCGGCAATATTCATAGTGATTGCGTTTTTTATTCCTATGCCTTGGAAGCTCGTGCCGTTCTTATTTGTAGTAGGAAACGTGGCTTATTATTTGTACAAGCAAAGAGAAATAGGACAAAAGAGCAATCTAGCTGAAGTTAAAGGAATGTGGCAAGAAAAACTGGGGCAATTAGACAGTGTACTTGCTCAAATAGAAGAACTTAACCAGAAGAATAAAAAATGCTTCACTGAACAGCAAGTATTCGAAAAAAAAATAGGAGAGTTTTCTTCTAGGAATCACTTGGCACAGATGAATACATTTGAAGCGATGAGAACTTATGGACAGGAAGTATCCGATTACCAAAGGTTACTGGAGCTATTTGAACAAAAACAGGTACGTGTAAAGGAAATCAAACAAAAGCTATTGCTAGTCGAAAGTAAATTGGAGATCGTGAAGGAATGGCTACCGATACATGATCGGCAGTTGACTGAAAAAATGGGATTACTTGCTCAGTTTGTCGAAGCGATGGAACAGTTGAAATTTGCGAGAAGTTATCAACAAAATACATTATTGAAGCAAGAAATCAATCAGCTTAAAAAGAAACAGAAAACATTGTTGGCTGAGTATAACGGACAATTACAAAAAGCTGGACTTATGTATCCATCAGAAGTACCTGTGTATCTGCAAAAGGCAAAACAAACAAAAACGCATCTTAAGCGATTGACTGAATTAACCGAAATGCTAACGTCTCTTTTTCCAAAGAGCAAGACAAGAGAACAATTGAGCCAAGAATTGCGTACGTATCAGCAAGAACAGTACCGCTATCAATTAGAGGAAAAAGAAATCATCGAAAAACGCCAACGCTTGAAAATACAAGTAGAGGAACTTCAAAGAGATGGGACACTAGATGAGTTATACCAAGAAGCTAGTTTAGTACAATCACAATTGGAACAGTTATTCGAAGAGTGGGGTGGCTTAGCGATTGCAGCGACATTTTTAGGTGATCTTTCAACCCAAATGAGTGAACGGCAACTCCCTCAGTTATTAAAAATTGCAGGTGATTATTTAGGGGTATTGACTAAAGACCATTATCACGAAATTTTATTACAAAATGACACATTGACATTAACAGATGGTAGTACGGAGTATCCAATTTATGAGCTATCAACGGGCACGAAAGATCAGCTGATCATGGCTATGCGATTTGCTTATCTATCATTAGAAGCTAAGCGTTCCATTTGTCCGATCATCATAGATGATGGTTGGTTGCATTACGATCATCAGCGGAAGTACCAATTGGCAAAACTTTTAGCCGAATTTGGGGAAAAGTATCAGGTAATTTGTTTTTCTTCTGATCAAGAAATGGTAAGCTATTACCAAGAGCTAAAACAAGCTGTAAATATACTAGAAGGAGCAAATAATGAAAAAAATTCGTGAATTAGTTATTGATGAACAGTTTGAACTGTTTGTTCTAATAAAAAATGCTGATGTTAGAATCGCAAAAAACGGGAAAAAATTTATCGCATTTACTTTTCAAGATACATCGGGAACAATTGACGGAAAATATTGGGATGCCTCCGAAGATGAAATAAAGAAATTTACTGCTGGGACAGTGGTGTTCCTTAATGGTAAAAGAGAAGTTTATCAAGGAAACCCTCAGGTGAAAATTTTACACATGCGTTTAACGAAAATCGATGAACCAAGTGAACCAAGTCTTTATATGGAACGAGCACCAATGAAAAAAGAAGCAATGGAAGAAGAAATCAATCAATTATTGTTTGAAATCACAAATGCGCATTGGAATCGAATTGTTCGTCATTTACTCAACAAGTACCAAAAACAATTTTTTGAGTTTCCGGCAGCTAAACGAAATCACCATGCATTCGCTAGTGGGCTAGCTTATCATACACTGACCATGCTTCACTTAGGCAAATCCATTGCAGATGAGTATCCGGAATTGAATCGGGCACTATTATATGCAGGAATCATTTTGCATGATCTTGGAAAGGTTATTGAACTATCAGGGCCAATGAGTACCGAATATACGTTGGCTGGTAACCTTGTAGGCCATTTGGTATTAGTGGACGAAGAAATTACAAAGGCCTGTGTGGCGTTGAAAATCAATGAGGCGGATGAAGATGTTTTGGTTTTGCGACATATGGTGTTGGCTCATCATGGGTTACTAGAATATGGATCGCCAGTAAGACCTCGGATAATGGAGGCAGAAGTTCTACATCAAATCGATAACATCGATGCTTCAATGCAAATGATGCTGACTTCTATACGACAAACAGAGCCAGGTAAATACACAGATCGTATTTTTGGGATGGACAATCGTAGTTTTTATGTACCTAAAGATATATAAATAGAAAGTACGTAGTCAACTTTGCGGGAATAAAGGGACCACCAAGAGTTAGATTTTTGATTTAACTCTTGGTGGTCCTTTTAGCATGATACGTGCTTTTATTTCGTCTTAAATATTTTTTTTATTGTAAAACAAGTATGTGTATGATTATACTTATTTAGAGAATCATTCAGTTGGGACGTGGGACGATTGGAACAAGTTATTCAAAGTTTTGATGATCGGAAAAAGTTATTATTGATTTGGTTACTAGGATTATTGGTTGCCCTTTGTCTGCTATACACGGCGTATAAAATCAGAAATCATTCAAAAATCGGACTGATTGCATTGACAACGATAGGGATATTTCTAGGAATCGTAATGACTTTTTCACTCATCGTTACTGTAATGTTAGGAATCAATTGGTAAAAAGAGGTCGAGATAAAAGTCGTTTAGGCTTGAGAAATTGGAGAAAAAAACGAACAATACGTTTTTTGTATTGTTCGTTTTTTTTTGAAATTTCCAAAAAGCTTGACTTTGGGATGCGGTTTATTCGAGAGTCTGTAGCAAACCTGATGTTTAGATTTGTCTCACATTCCCTTTGTTTATTTGCTTGATGATTCTGTAGTGCTTTCTTCAGTATCTGAAGCTTTTGTTGATTCAGTTTCTTTTGTTTCAGAAGATTTAGTTGATTTAGTTGATTCTTTTTCTGAATCGGAAGTGCTCTTGCTACCTGACTCTGTAGTAAATGCACTTAGGACATTTTTGAAGGAATCATCCTTCACTTTAACATTCGCTGCTTTTAATTCTTCTGAAATGACTTTTGTTTGGAAAGCTTGGTCATTCAGTTTTGTATCAGTAGCGATTTGTTTTACTTCATCTTTGTACTTGTCCATATCATTGCCTTTATTTTGGTTTTTCACCATTTTTACTACATAGTAATCAGTTGCGTAAGTACTTGCATTTGTAGCAGTGATGACATCAGATACTTCGCCATCTTTCAGTTTGAATGCAGCTTCTTGTACTTCTGTAGGAACAGTCTTGCTTTGAGAATCAAACTTGACTTTTCCGCCGTCTTCTTTTGTTGTTGTGTCAGTTGATTTTTCTTTTGCTAATTTTGTAAAATCATCACCATTGTCAGCTGATTTTTTCACATCTTTCGCATCATCTTCACTACCTAATTTAATGATTTGAGCTTCTACTTCTGGATGGAAAGATTTCCATGCAGTTTTCAAATCTTCGTCAGTCAGCTTGATGTGATCCTTGATTCCAGCTTGTAAGACTAGATTATTTTTGATTGTTTGTTTGTAGCTGTCTTTTGTATAGCCAGCTGCTTCCAATTGAGATTCAAATGTATCGCCGTAGCTTTTTGCTTGTTTGTCATACTCGGCATTGACTTTTTTGTCAGATACTTTATCTTCATATTTGTTATTGAAAACCTTATAAATGATCATGTTTTGAACTAACTGTTGATTGGCAGAAGAAGTTTTTGCTTCATCGTAAAAATCTGAAACAGTAATGGTTCCACCTTTCATTGTTGCAATATCTTTATCTGTACTACCTGAACAAGCTGCTAGTGCCAACACAGCCAACGCACTAGTTGCTGCTAAAATTATTTTATTTTTTTTCATTCAATTCTGCTCTCCTGTAATTTATTATTATTTTTACATATATAACTATACCACATAAAATTCTCAATAAAACCGTTCTTACGATAGTTTCAAATAAAATTCAAATTTTCATCACATTCACCATTTGAATTTTAAAAAATGATAAAATATGTCCCATGATTATTAAAAAAACGTATTATTGTAAGTCGTTCGGAAGTTCTTGAGATAATTTTTCTACCTGTTCTTGGATTTGAGCAATCCTTGGTTCTGCTTGAAATTTAAAATTTTCAATATCCTTTTTCATAGCATTTTGGAAAGCAGGAATAACAGAATTTGCGGTTTCTTTTGTTTCTACTAAGGCATGCTTAAAATGATTAAGACTGTTATTTAATTCATTCGTCAAAGCAGTTGCTTCGTCGACTTCAGTGATTAGTTTTTTTCTTGTATCATTGCCACTTCTGGGTGCGAATAGTAGACCCGATGTTGCACCTACTGCTGCGCCAAAGATAAGACCTTTGAGAAAATTTTTAATCATGGGTATTCACCTGCTTTTGGATAGCATTTTGGATACTAGCTAAGGTCTCAGCTGTATAATCTTCTTGATGATTGCCAAAATGAATAGAGAAGTCATCCTTTTTGCTGTATCTAGGTACCAAGTGGATATGTGAATGAAAGACAGACTGATAAGCAAGTTCTCGATTATTGTTTAAGATATTTAGACCTTCCATTTCTGGGAAAGCTTTTTCGATTGCGCGGGCAATTTTAGGGATTCGTGAAAAAACATTTGCTGCTAATTCTTCATCATAGTCAAAAATATCTGAAACATGTTTCTTGGGAACGACAAGGGTATGACCTTTTGTTGTTTGAGAAATGTCTAAAAAGGCATATACTTTTTCATCTTCATAGACTTTATAGCTAGGAATTTCTTGATTGATAATTTTGCAAAAGATACAGTTTTCCATTTGAAACATCCTTTCCATTAGAAATAATTCTTTAGTTTAACTTTACCATAAGTTCAAAGGAATGTATGAAAAAAAATAAATTGACTCGATTTTCTTCGTGGTATAATAATAGCAGTATACTTACGGAGGAAAATTTATGAGTTTAATATTAGAAAATGTCACGGGGGGCTACGGTCATCTACCCGTTTTAAAAGATATCAGTTTCAGAGTGAACCCAGGTGAGATGGTGGGAATGATTGGGTTGAATGGTGCTGGGAAAAGTACAACGATCAAACACATTATCGGGCTTTTGGAGCAAAAAAAGGGAACGATCTCAATCAACGATCTTACTTTGAAGAAAAATACGGAAGCTTATCGAAAACAAATCGGTTATATTCCCGAAACACCTTCTCTCTATGAAGAACTCACTTTAAGAGAACATATTGAAATTACTGCGATGGCGTATAATATCCCACTTGAAACTGCGATGAGAAGAGCGAAAAAATTATTGCATACTTTCCGCTTAGAGAATCGCTTAGAATGGTTTCCAGCTAACTTTTCAAAAGGAATGAAGCAAAAGGTAATGATTTTATGTGCTTTTTTAATTGAGCCTTCCTTATATATCATTGATGAACCTTTTTTAGGGTTAGACCCTTTGGCAATCAATGCGTTACTGGAATTGATGGTGGAAATGAAAAATGAAGGATCTGGCATCTTGATGTCCACACACATTTTAGCAACAGCAGAAAAATATTGTGATCGCTTTGTGGTGTTGCATAATGGAGAGATACGTGCGAATGGAACGTTGAACGATCTGCAAGAGGAATTCCAACTACCTGGTTCTTCGTTAGATGAAATCTATCTTTCTTTAACAAAGGAGCAGCAAGATGAATAATTTTTTTCAATTACGATTAGCGAAGCATCAGAAGAAAATGATGAAATATATGCGATATGTCCTAAATGATCACTTTGTACTGATCTGTTTATTTCTAATCGGTGGGGTAGGTTTCTATTATTCTAATTGGCTAAAAACGCTAACGACCCCTTTTCAATTAGGCGGAGTGATCCTTTCTGTATTTTGGCTTCTTTGCCTATATTTTGGAAAGTTTGCTTCTTTTACTCGTGCGGCTGATATTGTTTTTCTATTACCTAAAGAAGAAGAAATGCGCGGCTATTTACAGCAAGCCTTTCGCTATTCATGTATTTTTCCGTTCATCTTTTTAGGCTTGATCTGTGGCTTTTCTATGCCTTTACTCGTTGTTTCTACGGGGCGACCTTTTACAGTCTTCTTTTTTTATTTGATCATGCTCTGGTGTATGAAAAGTAGTCAGTTACAAATTAAAAGAGCAGAAGTGTTTCGGATCGACAACCGCCAGTTACTTTTGTGGAAAGGCGCATGGGCTGTATCTAGCTCACTCATGCTCTTTTTCTCTTTTTACTGGATTTGGATAGGACTTGTAGGTGCAATCGCTCAAGCTATTATCTATGGCTGGTTTTTATGGAAAAAAATGGATCGTCGTTTGGATTGGGAAAAAATGGTGCAGATCGAAGAACATCGTTTACATCAAATTTATCAATTCATCAATCTTTTTACGGATGTTCCAGAAATCACTTCCAAAGTTAAAAGAAGAAAGTACTTCGATCCTTTGTTAGAAAGAATCAGTAAAACACCAGCGAACACATATTATTACCTTTATATGAGAAGATTTGTTAGAGGAACTGATTTTAGTGGGCTTGTTTTTCGATTGACGTTGATCGGTGGTATTCTGATAGCCAGTATGTCTGACGTTTATTTTATCAGCGGTATCGGAGCATTATTCATTTACCTGATTGGATTTCAGCTTCTTCCTTTATACAATCAATTTCGCTATATGACACTCGTTAAACTATACCCAGTTCAAGAAGAGCAGAAGAAACGAGCGATTCAAAAATTATTATTAGGAGTACTTCTTGCAGTAGCAATTCTTTTTGGGTTGCTGGCTGCCATTGCCCTAAGTGGAGTAGAAAAAGTGATCCCTCTGATCATTTATCTAGTGGCTGCGGGACTGTTTGTTGGGCTGTATGCTCCCGCTAGACTCAAAAAAATGGATGATTGAAGAGATACAAGAATAAAAAACGGAAAAAGAGGATGAAAGAGAGCATGGGACAAAAGTAAGAAATACTTTTGTCTCATGCTTTAAAAACGAATAAACGGTGGGAGCAGAAGCAACTCCTTCTTAAATAAGCCGAAATCCACAAAAATTTGAAAAGCAATTTTCGTTGATTTCTTCTTATTTCTCAGAGTTAAACATTTCTGTTCCAACCTCTTTTCGTTCTCTTTTTTGATAAAAGATGGTTTTTTGAAGCTGAATGATGGAAAAAGAACGTATATGTGCTTGACGTTCGCGGCTTAGGCGACTAGAATAATAAGTACTGCAAAACATAGAGTTAAGAGGACGGGAGAATGCATGATGGAGTTTCAGTTAGACCAAGAATGGCGTTTACGCCCCATCAAAGGTGATACGGGAAAAACATACATAGGCATGCGTGATGAAGACAAGGTCTTTATTAAACGAAACACGACTCCAATGCTTGCTGCACTATCCCGAGAAGGAATCACGCCAAAGCTAGTATGGACAAAACGTACTGGGAATGGGGATACTTTAACAGCACAAGAATGGTTAGAAGGACGTTTATTGACACCCAATGAAATCGGGCAAAGAAATGACGTCATTGATGTATTGTATCATTTGCATCACTCAACATCATTGAAGACAATGCTGACACGTATTGGCGGTAAAGTAATGACTCCAGAAAAAATGTTGAAGCACTATGAATTAGATTTACCTGAGATGCTTAAAAACAATCAATTTTTACAAATTGTTCATCAGTTTTTACGTCAACAGCTTCCACATACGGATAAAGAAGATTTTGCAGTGGTGCATGGAGATGTGAATCATCGTAACTGGTTAGTATGTAAAAATTATTTATATCTAGTTGACTGGGATTCAATCATGTTTGCGGATCCTGCGGTCGATCTCGCCACGATTTTAGGGAATTATGTACCGTTGTCTAATTGGAATCAGTGGCTTATCAGTTATGGCATCAGACCGACAGATGAAATACTTGAGAAATTGCATTGGTATGCTGCAATGAATCTGCTTCAAGAGATCACTAGATATTGTAAACGGGATGATCATCGGAGAATGAACGAAGAAATTCTACAGCTGAAGCGGGTATTCAGCGGTTGATAAAAGTCGTAAATACCGATGCATCACCAGAAAAAAACAAAAATAAAACATGTGTATTTTTAATTTGAGATCAGAAGAGTTTAACTTCACTTTGTCTGATCTTTATTTTTTTAACTAAGAAAGGAATGGAAAGTTTCATGCGCGTACGAAATCGCCCAGGAGCTGCAGAAATGTTAGCAGCACACCCAGATCTTGTCATCAGTGAGCCTACCAAATGGAAAGGGAAATGGCACGAACTATTTGGAAATGATCAACCAATCCATATCGAGATTGGTATGGGAAAAGGACAATTCATCACAGGAATGGCAAAAGCACATCCAGAAATCAATTATATCGGGGTGGAGATGCAAGTGAGCGTTGTGTCGATCGCTTTAGACAAGCTTCTTGAAGAACCATTACCTAATTTGAAACTATTGCATGTCGATGGCTCAGCACTGACGGAGTATTTTTCAGATAGTGAAGTAGACCAAATCTACTTGAATTTCTCTGATCCATGGCCTAAAAAAAGACATGAAAAGCGTCGCTTGACCTACAAAACTTTTTTAGCTGTGGATGAACAGATTTTACGTCCTGAAGGGGAGATCCACTTTAAAACAGACAATCAAGGGTTATTTGAATATTCACTAGCAAGTTTTTCTCAATATGGAATGGTCATCAAGCAAGTATGGCTTGATCTGCACCAAAGTGATTTTGAAGGAAATATCATGACTGAATATGAAGAAAAATTTTCTTCAAGAGGACAAAGGATTTATCGAGTTGAAGCACAATTTAAAGATAAAACAAAATAAGTTGAAGTATCGTTTATCATGATTTAGCGGTACGGAAAAATATAAAGAGGTCGAGACAAAAGTCGTTTAGGTTTGAGAAATTGGAGAGAAAAGAGGTTGGGACAAAAGTGTTTCTTACTTTTGTCCCACCTTGTTTGTATTTTCAATTTTTATTTATTAAATACCTAGAAAAGTAGATTATCCTTTTTTGATCGAAGGTTCGATCAAATTGAATTTAGAAAAGGAGAACAACCCTTTATCAGTGATTTTTAACTCGGGAATGACAGACAAAGTTAAAAAAGAAAGAGTCAAAAAGGGATCGAAGGCTTGACTTGCTCCTAATTTATAGGCTTCTTTGGTTAGAGAAACCAACTGTGTGTTCACCTCTAAAAAAGGATCTTGGGACATTAGGCCGGCAATTGGTAATGGGAGGCAAGCTAATTCTTTTTCAGCTTTGACAGCAATCATTCCTCCACCTTTTTTGATCAACTGGTTTGCCGCATAGAGCATATCCTCATCGTTCGTTCCTACCACAACTATATTGTGGGAGTCATGAGCGACTGTCGTTGCAAGCGCACCGTCTTTCAATTGGAATCCTTTGACGATACCGACACCGATATTTCCTGTTTGATGGTGGCGTTCAATAACTGCGATCTTTAACCAATCATTTTCGATCGAAGGTTCAAAGAATCCGCCTTTTACAGAAACCGTTTCTATCAAATCATTCGTCAATAAGCTGTTGGGAATGATTTCAATCACATGTGCTTGCTCTGAGTGTATCGGTAGAGCAAAAGAAGTGTTAGATAAGGGTTTGACATTCATTGCTGGTAAGTTATCTGTAAATGGATTTGGTTGTGTGGAAAATCTATCTTGGATTATCTCGCCTTGTTTCACTACTAAATTTCCTTGGGTGAAGACATCAACGATCGGTAAAGTAGTTAAATCATCAGTTAAGAAGAAATCAGCTTGATATCCAGGAGCAATCGCCCCTAAATGGTCAAGTCCGAAGCATTCTGCTGCATTTAAAGTAGCCATCTGGATAGCTTGTAGTGGGTCCATTCCCAATTGGATCACCTGCCGAATAATATGATCGATTGATCCTTCAGAAACGAGATCGTCAATCAATTTATCATCAGTGACAAATAAGCAGCGACGTGAATTTTCGGGAGTGATTGCTGGATATAATGCGTGAAGATCTTTTGCAACGGTTCCTTCACGAATCATCAAATACATGCCTAATGCTAGACGTTCTCTGGCTTCTTCAGCAGTTGTTGCCTCATGGTCTGTACGGATTCCAGCTGCCAAGTAAACATTTAAATCGTCTCCGTGGATACCAGCAGCATGACCATCGATTTTTTTATTTTTATTCTTCATTAATCGTAATTTATCGATAATTGTTGCCTCGTTTGTTGCGACAGCTTGATAATTCATGACTTCTGCAAGACCAAGGACTTCCGGCCGTTCCAGAAATGGGATAAATGAAGCAGCATCGAGAGTCGCTCCATTTGTTTCAAATGGTGTGACTGGGACGCAAGAAGGCAACATGACAAATATATTCATCGGAACACTTCTAGCATCATCGATCATAAAATCAAGGCCTGTACTTCCAGCAACATTTCCAATTTCATGAGGATCAGTAACCACGGAAGTAACCCCGTGGATCAGTGAAATTTTCGCGAATTCTTTTGGTGACAATAAGGAACTTTCAATGTGTACATGGCCGTCGATTAGACCTGGTACCAGATATTTATTTTTCGCATCATAAATTTGTTTTCCCTCGTAGTCTCCTACTCCAACAATCACCCCATCACAGATAGCAACATCAGCCTCCATGACTTCTTTTGTAAAAACATTGATAATTTTTGCGTTTTTGATGACTAGATCTGCGAGTTGTTTTTTTCCAGCAATTAAAATATGTTTTTCGAGTAATGAATCCACTTTAGACCCTCCAAAATAAATTTTTACTAGTATAACATAAATTCGGATTTTGCCAATGATTTTTAAAAGAATAATTCAGAATACAAATAAAAGTTGGAAAAAGACGTATGTTTTTTATGGAGGGAAGCGAATGGACATAAAAGTTTTTTCGAATGAACTAATCAAAGAAAGTTTTGAAAAGAATGTACAAGATATCTACATTTTACCAAGTGGATCAGGGTTTACGATTTATTATCGATATAGTAAAAAGCGAACATTTCAACAAGAAGTATCTTTTGAATTAGGACAACAATTGATTTCTCGATTTAAGTATTTAGGAGAAATGGATATTGGTGAAAAGCGAAAATCACAACTAGGTTCGTTGACCTATCCGTTGGAAGAAAGACAAATTAGATTACGTTTGTCTTCGGTGGGTGATTATTTACAAAGAGAAAGCATAGTTATTCGTTTATTGTATGATTTGTCAGCAAAGCATTTTCGTTGTTTTTGCCCACGTGATTTCAAAATGATCGATACTTATACGAAAGAAAGAGGGCTCTATTTATTCAGTGGTCCTGTTGGTTCAGGAAAAACATCCTTGATGTATTATTTGGCACGTGAAACGACCCTCCAAGTCATTACAATTGAGGACCCAGTAGAAATCGAAGAACCATTATTTCTGCAATTACAAGTTAACAATAAAATCGACCAAACGTATGAACAACTCCTAAAACTTTCATTGCGGCACCGTCCGGACTTATTGATCATAGGGGAGATAAGAGATAAACAAACAGCGGATACTGCGGTAAGAGCAGCATTGACTGGACATCGTGTCTATGCTACTGTACACGCCCGTTGTCTAGAGGGAGTAGAAGCCAGGATGACTGAATTGATGGGAAAGAACCAAGATTTATTTGAATGTTTAGCAGGAGTGATCTATCAAGAAATTTTGTTGGATCAATTTCAATCGGCAGCAGTTTTGTGGGCCTATGATTTCTCATATAGTGGATTTGTAAAGAAGGGGTGGGAAGAAAGTCGTGAAGAGGCAAAAAAAGCGTGTTGGCAGACCACAACGTTTAAAAAAAATGCCTATCAAAGAACAAGCAAAATATATTCAATTGATGGGAGAATTACTCTTGAATGGGTTCAGTATCCAAGAGGCAATAACGATCCTCTTAAAAATCCAAGCAATAACCAAGATCCATTTACAAAATGCACAGCGGTTGCTACAGGAAGGACATCCATTTTATGATGTATTGCAACAAATGGGATTCAGCTCTGAAAAATTAGTGCAAGTCGAGTTAGCAGAGACGCATGGGAATTTAATTGAAACATTGAAAGGAATAGCTGAACAATTTCGATTGGTTGAAGAATTTCGTAAAGAATTGAAAAAAATGATCAGTTATCCCTGTCTATTATTGATTTTTTTACTAGGAATACTTGCTGCTTTACGGCAAATGGTTTTGCCACAACTCCTTGCTACGGATATGGTCGCAGCTTCACATTGGGGGATAGTATTTCTAAAAACTTTCCATTGGTATTTGCTTGGAACATTTTTGGTCGGGGGGCTCCTACTGATTTTTATTCAGGTTCGATTGACTAAAATGGATGTTATACAAAAATATACTTGGTTTAGTCAACTAGTATTTTTCGGGCGAATGTTCTCACTCTATCAATCTTCTTATATTGCTCTTGAATTAGGAAAATTATTCTATGAAGGATTAGAATTACGTCAAATCATTTATTGCTTGAAGGAAACAAGACAAGGAAGTTTGATCCAATTACTGGCTTTTCGACTAACTAAAGGACTTGAATCAGGGATTCCTTTGGCTGAACAATTTCAAAGTTATACATTCTTTACCGAAGATTTTAGTCAAATTATTTTACAAGGTGAAGCAAAGGGACAACTTGGAAAGGAGTTATTATTTTATAGCTCATTGACCAGACGGCATTTTTTTCAAAAGATCAATCGAATACTCCATTGGATACAACCACTGTTTTTTTTCGGGATCGCTAGTTTGATCCTACTGATTTATGCTGCAATTATACTGCCTGTATATGGAAACATCGAGGAGGTTTTATTATGAGCGTGACCAAGAAAAAAAGACTTTTTCTTAATCGGGAACTTGCCAGTTTCACACTGATAGAAATGCTTATTGTGTTACTAGTGATCAGTGCTTTAGTTTTGTTATTTATTCCTAATATTTCGCGGTATCGGGATCATGTAAATAAAGAAGGAAGGGCGGCTGTGCTTCAATTGATCGATGCACAAAAGGAGCTATACTCGTTACAAAATAACGGGAAGGTCCCTACGATAGCTGAGTTATTGAAAGAAGGGTACATCAAACAAGAACATGCAGATGCTTATAATAAAAAGTAAGCATGACCCACCTGGGCATACATTACTAGAAACTCTACTTGTTCTATTCATTATATCAAGTCTGTTTATCTTTCCATTCGTTTCTATTTCATCGTGGCAAACACGATTAGCTGCCTATCAGTTCTTTGATCAATTTGAAAGAAGAATTTATGCCACACAAAAAGCAGCAATCGTTAACCAGGAAAACACAACGATCGCCTATGATAACAAACAAGCTCAGATCATTTTTACAGTTCCACAGCAAATGAGCAGTTGGTCAGTGTTGAAGATACCCAAAGAAATTGAAGTGAGAAGGGCCCCAACACTTATATTTGCTGCAAAAACTGGAAACGAAAGTTCCTTAAACGCGTATCAGTTTTACTGGAAGGAAGAAAAACAGTTGATCAGCTATCAATTCCAAATGGGAAGTGGTCATTATCTTAAAAAAGTCGAATAAAAGTGGTTTTGTATTATTAGAAACGCTGATGGCGTTAACAGTCACAGTTGCCTGTATCTATTTGGTAAGTTCAAGCAATCGATTTTTATTACAGTTAGACAAGCAGAACAATCGAAGAGTTTTGCTAGTACGTAGATTATATGAAGATGTCAAAACTTTTCGGAAACATCAACAGTTACCTAGTAGGACAATCGTTGAGCCGAAAAGTAAAACAGTGATTGAGTCAAACCAAAATGGGATACAACAAGTGAAAATCACGCAGGAGGAGGATACCATTGAGATCCTCCAAAAATAAACCTACCTTTACACTAATCGAATGTCTGATTTCATTAGTTGTTTTAAGCAGTATCTTCCTATCGATGACTTTGTTGATCAATCAAGCAAATCAAGTAAATAAGTATTTACAAAGAAAAGACCAAAAAGAATGGTTGATTTTTTTAGTGCAGTTTGAAGAAGAAATAAAACATGGTGAAAATATCCTAGTCAAAGATGATTGTGTCTATTATGAAATCTCCGATAAAGCTTATTCTATCGAGCAATACAAAAATATGATACGCAAACGAGGTCGAAATGGAGGCCATCAACCCATGCTGACAGCTGTCAGTACATGGATCGTAAAAGAAAATGAGACGACAGTGTCTTTTTTGATATCTTTTGAAAATGGGGAGGAGTATGAAGGCGTTTGGACAAAAAGCAAAGATGGAACGGCATAATCAAGCGAATATCTTGATAACTACACTTTTGATTTTCTTAGTGTGTAGTTCCTTGATGTTAGTTATTTTAGAAAATTATCGGCTCACTATCGATATCAATAAGAGAACTGAGAAATATTATATAGCCAAAATAATGAAACAATTAGCATTATCAAGAATCACCAATGAAAAAGTAAAAGGGAAATATCAATATTCTACTGGTATCGTTTTTTACACTCAACAAAATAACGAAGTAGAGTTCCACATTGAAGTTCTACCATATACCTTCAAATTTACGGAAAAGTTAAATAATGGTACAGATTGTGATACAGTTTGTGACTAAATGTATGAAAACGCCCTCTTTTCTGTTATAGCGCTGTTTTTCTGATATATGTGTTTATTATTTCACAAATAAAAAAGTGTGAAAACGATTGAAATTTTGTCGATTCTTCGTTAAAATTAAACAGGTAAAATAATTGTTATAATATATCTAGAAATGAGGTGCACCATGTTACCAGAAAAAATGGAACAGGGTTTTGAACAAAACCTAAAAGCGATTCAGCTTTTACAAAATGCATTGGGAACTTCCTTTTTAGAAGCCTATGTCGAAAATGCTGAGAACTTAATCGACAACTATCAAGTACGTGTGGTGGATGGGGTGCCGACTGAAGAGATCACAAAACAGATTTCAGCGATCTATGAAGAATTCAGTCAATTATCTTTTGAGCCAGAAGAATGGCGTCGTCTGTCTCAACTACTGTTACTAAAGGGGGCACAGACTGAACATCTGCAAGCAAATCACCAGTTGACTCCAGATAGTATTGGTTTTTTATTCGTCTTCTTAATTGAACAACTGTTCACAAAAAAGACAGAGCCAGTCAGAGTTTTAGACATTGCGGCAGGAATGGGTAACTTGTTATTAACAGTTCTTTTAAATCTAACGAACGCAGGATATCAAACGGAAGGGTTTGGTGTAGAGATCGATGATACATTGCTAGCAGTTGCTGCTTCAACGAGCGATTTGACCCAAGCAAATGTACAATATTTCCACCAAGATGGATTACAAGATTTACTGGTTGATCCAGTTGACGTTGCAATCAGTGATTTACCGATCGGTTATTATCCGAATGATCAAAAAGCAAAAGAATTTTTAACAAGCGCCAAGGTAGGCCACAGCTATGCACATCATCTGTTATTAGAACAAGCGATGAAATATGTCAAACCAGATGGATTTGGTCTATTTTTGATGCCAAGTAACTTTTTAGAAACAGAACAAAGTGAAAATGTGAAGAAATGGTTTAAAGAGGAAGGTTATCTACAAGGGATGATTCAATTACCAGACGAATTGTTCCGCAACAAGCAATCACAAAAAAGTATTTTGATTTTACAAAGAAAAGGGCCCAATGCAAAACAAGCACAAGAAGTGGTGCTTGTAAAACTTGATTCACTAAAGAAACCAGAGAAGGTGACCGAATTTTTTAAAGAATTTGAAACATGGAAATCGTCTTCTCTGTAATCATTCAACTAGAAGGAGAGTAATATGTCTAAAACAATTGCAATCAATGCTGGAAGTTCAAGTTTGAAATGGCAGTTATATCAAATGCCAGAAGAGACCGTAGTCGCTAAAGGAATTGTGGAAAGAATTGGTTTACAAGATTCTATTTTTACTATTAAGTATGGCGAAGATCAAAAATTCGAACAAATCATGGATATTGAAGACCATGAAATAGCAGTAAAAATGCTATTAGATCATTTGATTGAACTGCATATTCTAAGCTCGTATGATGAAATCACTGGTGTAGGACATCGTGTCGTACATGGTGGTGAAACTTATGGAGATTCTGTGATCGTTGATGAAGATGTCATGAAACGAATCGAAGTATTAGCAGAATTTGCACCTTTGCATAACCCAGCAAATCTAATGGGGATCAAAGCGTTCAAAAAAATATTACCAGACATTCTTAGCGTAGCTGTTTTTGATACATCATTTCATGCAACAATGCCAAAACACAATTATTTATATAGTTTACCTATTTCTTATTACGAAGATTACAAAGTTAGAAAATATGGTTTCCATGGAACGAGCCATCGATATGTTTCTGAACGAGCAGCTAAATTACTCGACAAACCGATTGAAGAATTGAAGTTGATTACTTGTCACCTGGGAAATGGTGTATCGATCACAGCCGTTGATGGTGGGAAATCAGTAGATACTTCTATGGGATTTACACCACTCGCAGGAGTAACGATGGGTACACGTTCTGGAGATATTGATCCAGCTGTCATACCGTATTTGATGGAGAAATTAGAGATCGATATCGATGGAGTGATGGATATCTTGAATAAAAAATCAGGCCTTTTAGGTTTAACAGGTTTATCAAGTGATATGCGTGATCTTGAGAAAAACTATGAAAAAGAACATATTCGCTTGGCCTATGACATTTTCGTCGACCGTATACGTAAATACATTGGTGGTTATGTTACAACCATGAATGGTGTAGATGCAATTATTTTCACTGCCGGAATCGGTGAAAATGATGGACATGTTCGTAGTGAAATCATTAAAGGAATGACATGGTTTGGCTGTGAAATCGATCCTGAATTGAATAAACTCCATGGTGAAGATTTGGATATTTCAACAAAAGACTCAAAAGTAAAAGTATTAGTGATTCCAACAGATGAAGAACTAATGATTGCTCGTGATGTTGAACGCTTGCGCAAATAAGCTTGATCTTAAAAGCGAATGCTCATCAATGAGTGAAGGTAAAATGCAAAAAAAACTGTTTGGTGGGAGAATAATTCTCTCACCAAACAGTTTTATGCTTATTTATCCTTTTTCTTGGGTAATTGGTTCTCTAAATCAGTACGTACAACAAGGACATCACAAGCAGCGTTGCGAATAACGAATTCTGAAACAGAACCTATAAATAGTCGTTCAACAGCATTTAATCCTGTCGCACCTAACATGATAAGGTCTACTTGGTTATCCTCAGGAATTTCTTTTGCAATAATTTGTTTAGGAGACCCGTACTCGATGACTGTAGTGACCTTACTCAACCCAGCTTTTTTAGCATTGGTTTCATAATCAGCAAGAGTTTGTTTAGCCATTTCAGTTGCTTGCTCAGCCAACATCCCATCAAATGAAGAGACTGTTTGGAAAGAACGAGTATCGATGACGTGTGCTAATAATAGCTCCCCGTTGTTTCTTATAGCGACGTTAACAGCCTTTTGAAAAGCTAATTCTGCTTCCTCAGAGCCATCTACGGCGACCATGATTTTTTTGTATTGTTGTAACATATGCGTTCACTCCTTCAGATAAAACATCTTTACACACCTATTGTAAAACAATTCTGAAAAAAAGAGAATTATTTACTGTTTGGTTTAGCCATTTTTTTCGCAAAATTGATACTGAACACGGAAGCTACGAGAATGACGAGGATCAAATAGGATAGAGCAATAAACCGTTGATTGAAAAAAGCCACGGCTATACCTAAGATTCCTAAAAAGGCATAAATGGCGCCAAAAAATTGCAAGAAACCTTGATTTTTTTCTGTTTTTTCGATTAATACAAAAAAGATAGGCTGTTTTTTTAATAAATAATAGCTGACAAATAATAATAGTAATGCGGCAATGCCCATTAACAGTTGGATCATATGAATTCCTCCAAAATTCTAACTATCGCTCATAGGTTAGATAGTTTTCAAAGATGAAAAAGGGAGCTGTACCAAAATGGCATAGCCCCCTAAATCTTAAAAAAATGGTAATCTCCGTTAATGCCGGTGTTCGTCCTGTAGTATTGATCCCGCGAATTCAAGCAGGTGGGTCCCATGGTCGTAGCATCGAACTACCAAATGATAAGGCGTGTTACCAGCTGTGACACAAGACAGGTCCCAAGATATCAATAAAAATGTTCGGTCAACACACAAAGAGGACAATTCGAACATCACAGATTTCCCACTCCTATAGTAGCACAGGAAAATAAAAAGAGCAATGAGAGCGCTCAGGAAAATAGAATACACACTTAGTCATGTTTAGGAAGTTCTTTTTTCCAGTCTTTGATACGATAATATTGTTGTCCTAGTGCCTGTTCATACTTTCCAGTATCTTTTGGATGATAATATTGCGCATGTTTCAGTTTATCAGGTAGATATTGTTGATTCGCCCAGGCATTTTCAAAGTTATGTGGATATTGATAGCCCACTCCTCGATTCAGTGCTTTAGCGCCTTGATAATGACTATCACGTAAATGATCAGGGACTTCGCCAGCATTTCCGGCGCGGATATCAGAGATTGCTTCATCCAACGCAGTATAAGCAGAATTGGATTTAGGTGACAAACATAGATCGACAACAACATCTGCTAGAGGAATGCGCGCTTCCGGAAGTCCCAGACGTTCCGCAGCTAAAACAGCATTGACCGTTCGAGCAGCTGCTGCAGGATTCCCCAAACCGATATCTTCATAACCAATGACCATCAGACGCCGACAAATACTTGCTAGATCTCCTGCTTCGACTAAGCGGGCAAGATAGTGAAGGGCGGCATCTACATCACTTCCGCGTATAGATTTTTGGAATGCAGAAATCACATCATAATGTGCATCACCGTTCTTGTCATGGGTCAATGCTTTTTTCTGCACACATTCTTCAATGACAGGAAGAGTTAGGTGGATCATCCCTGCTTGATCCGGTTTAGTTGAACGTGCAGCAAGCTCTAATCCGTTCAACGCACTTCGAAGATCTCCGTTCGTGGCGCGTGATAAATGAAGCAATGCTTGATCGTCCAACTCTATGCTAAGCTGACCAAGCCCACGATCTTTATCATGCAAAGCTGTATGGATTGCTTTTTCAATATCTTGTTCATCTAGAGGTTTGACTTCAAAAATCTGGGTTCGACTACGGATAGCGGGATTGATAGTGATATATGGGTTTTCGGTTGTGGCACCGATCATTATGATCCGCCCATTTTCTAAATGAGGAAGTAAAAAATCTTGTTTTGTTTTATCCAGACGGTGGACTTCATCAAGTAAAAGGATGACTGTACCGCTCATTTTTGCTTCCTCTGCAACGATCTGCAAATCTTTTTTTGAATCTGTGGCCGCATTCAGCATTCGAAAAGCAAATTTCGTTGAACCAGCAATCGCACTAGCAATACTAGTTTTTCCGGTTCCAGGCGGGCCATATAAAATCATGGAAGACAACATTTTTGCATCAACCATTCGGCGAATGATTTTGCCTTCACCGACTAAATGCGTTTGCCCAACAACTTCGTCAATCGTTCGAGGCCGCATGCGATAGGCTAAGGGTTGTTGCATAAAAAAACTCCTCCTTTTGATTTTCGTACGTTAATTATAGCATAGTGGAAAAGATACTGTGAATTAGGTAAGTTCAGATGCTAAAGAAAGGATGAGGTCGAGACAAAAGTCGTTTAGTTTTTCGAAATTTCCGAAAAACCTGACTTTTGGCCACCGTTTATTCGAAGTTAGAGTCTGTGGCAAAACTGATTTTTACTTTTGTTCCACGCTCATAATTGTTGGAAGGTGTGAGTGATTACATAGAAAAACAGAATCCGTTCTCTTTTATTTTCTTTGGTGTAAAATAGAATAAACAAATAAAAAATGTATCAGGAGGGAAACAATGGGGAATACACGATTTGAAACCAAACTATTGGAAAGAGCGCGTGAACGTTTTGAAGAAACATTGGATCAAATGGATTTAACCGAAGCAAACACGATGCCTCAACCATTGATCAAATCAGTTACATGGCTGATCTGGCATACGGCTCGAGAAATTGATTATCAAATTTCAGACTTGAACGGAAGCAAACCACTCTGGATAAGTACTGGGTGGAATAAAAAATTTTCATTGGATTTATCTGATGATACTCAGGACTGGCGCCATACACCTGAAGAAGCGAAAAAAGTGGTCGTAAAAGAAAAACAATTGCTTATTGATTACTTAAATGACAGTATCCACTTGGCGAACGATTATTTAGAGAATGTAGATGAAGCAAGCTTTAGCGAAGTGATCGATACGAATTGGACACCTCCAGTAACAAGAGGAGATCGAATCATTTCTATCATTGATGATGCAGTGATGCATTCAGGACAAGCCGTGTATACTAGAAGATTAGTGATAGGTAAATAGTGGAGGTTTCTTTGAATAAAGGTAGATCAGCATAGATCAACGAATAAGGAGAGCGCATATTTTTATGCATCTCCTTATCTTGTTTTCCCAGATATTCTCAGTAGAAGAAAGAGGTTGGGACAGAAGTGTTTAACTCCGAGAAATAAGAAGAAATGAACGAAAATTGCTTTTCAAATTTTTGTGAATTTCGGCTTATTTCCGAAGGAGTTACTTCTGCTCCCACCGTTTATTCGGAGTTAGAGTCTGTGACAAAACTGATTTTTAGTTTTGTCCCACGCTCCTACGCCTCTGTTTTCATAGCTTATCCGATTAAATTTGTGTATGATAAGGGAGGTGAATAGAATGATGGATAATCGGAATTTAGATGAACTTTTAGGGAGTAAGTCAACACCTGAAGTGGCAAGAGATTTACTAGGTATGTATTTAGAATATTCTACACCTAAAGGAATTGTTGGCGGATATATCGTAGATACGGAAGCTTATCTTGGACCAGATGATGAGGCTGCACACAGTTTTGGTATGCGAAGGACACCACGAGTAGCGGCAATGTATGAAAAGCCAGGAACGATTTATCTTTACACGATGCATACGCACCGCATTTTAAATATTATTACGCAACCTGAAGGAATTCCTCAAGGGGTCATGATCCGAGCAATCGAGCCTGTGACAGGAATCGAACAGATGAGTGCCAATAGAGGTGGAAAAATAGGTCCGGACATCAGTAATGGACCGGGAAAATTAGTTGCCGCATTAGGAATACCGCAAGAACTTTATGGAAAATCAATTATAGATAGTCCATTACATTTGGTTTATGAGAAAAAAAGAGAACCGAAAAAAATTAGTGCGTTGCCTAGGATTGGAATACCTAACAAGGGAGAATGGACAGCAATGCCATTACGATTTGTTGTTTCCGGGAATCCGTACGTTTCGTTACAAAAAAAGAACCAGATCGATGAAGACTGGGGTTGGAGGAAGTAAAATGAAAAAAGAAAACTTACTTGATTATTTAGATCAGGCGATTGAAAAAACGATTACTGATTATGATGTAGCACTTGATTGGGATACGAAAAATCATACGATTGAGATTATTGTACGTCTATTTGCTGAGAATAAAGCACACTTTGAGATTGATGATGCAGAAGGTGTCGTATCAGAAGAAGATGTCATTGAATTTGAAGATGGTATCTTATTATTCAATCCACAAAAATCTAATTTTGATGAAGCAGACTATTTGGCAGTCATTCCTTATGAAGGGAAAAAAGGCTTGAAAAAATCTGTGGTTGATGCCTTGATCGAGTACTTAAATGAAGTTTTAGCTGAAGGACAAAGCGATTTATTAGATTTTCTAGATACAGATGATGAAACTGCTGTTTTTGAATTGACATTCGATAACCAAAAATTAGCTGAACTAGTCGAAGAAAAACAACAAAATCAGTCAGATGCATATTTACCGTATCCAAGTTACTAAGGAGTGAATTTCATGAAATGGAATGAAGTAAAAGTAGAAACAGCGAGTGAAGCAGTAGAAGCAGTTGCGAACATACTAATGGAAGCAGGAGCTAGCGGTGTAGCAATTGAGGATGCACTGGACATTGAAAATTTTCAGTCAGATCAATATGGAGAAATCTTAAATAAAGAAGATTTTACTTATTTAAAGGAAGGAGCCATTGTGATGGCTTATTTTCCTGAGACGATTTTTTTACCAGAAATTGTGCCCTTTATTAAGGAACGTGTAACAAAATTACCAGAATATGGGTTAGCGATAGGTAAAAATAGCGTGACAGCTAGCGAGGTGGAAGAAAGTAATTGGGCGACTGCTTGGAAAAAATATTACCATCCCGTACGCATTACCAGAATGTTGACAATTGTTCCTAGTTGGGAAAACTATCAAACAAATGATCCATTAGAAAAAATCATCACACTAGATCCAGGTATGGCATTTGGTACAGGTACACATCCGACCACTTCTTTAACTTTGCAAGCGTTAGAGACTGTATTGCGAGGTGGGGAAACTGTCTTGGATGTGGGAACAGGTTCTGGGGTGTTAAGTATTGCCTCAAAATATTTAGGTGCAAAAGATGTCTATGCTTATGATTTAGATGAAGTAGCTGTACGCTCAGCAAAAGAAAATATGGATATGAATGAAGTGGCAAAAGATGTCCACGTAGCGGCGAATGATTTATTAAAAGGAATCGAGATCGAAAGTGATGTCATCGTGGCTAATATCTTGGCAGATATTATTTTGCTGATGATCCCTGATGCTTGGCGTTTGTTGAAACAAACAGGCTCACTTATCGTTTCAGGTATTATTGAAGATAAAAAGCAAATGGTGATTGATGCAATGGAAACACAAGGATTTGTCGTCGAACAGATCTTCCAGCAAAAAGATTGGTATGCCATTATTTTAAAAAAGCCTGAGGTGGAATAAATGCAACGATATTTTTTAGAAGAAGCCTATCAACCATCTGAAAAATTTGAACTTTCGGCAGAAGCTTTTCACCATATCGTACATGTGATGCGTATGAAACCGAAAGACCGAGTCTACTTGGCTTTTAGCGACCAACAAGTGATCATTGCGGAAATCACAGAAATCACTGAGGAAAAAGTTTACTTGACTGAAATCGAAAAAGAAGAAATGGAAAAAGAATTGCCAAGTATGATCACGATTGCTAGTGGTTATCCTAAAGGTGATAAATTAGAGTGGATCGTTCAAAAAGGTACGGAGTTAGGGGCGCATGCATTTATTGGTTTTCCAGCAAAGACCTCGGTGGTGAAATGGGATGCGAAAAAAAGAAAAAAACGGCAAGAACGTTTAACCAAGATAGCTCAAGAGGCAGCAGAACAATCGCACCGCCAAATTGCACCACGAGTGGAGTTATTAGATACAGAGAAAGAATTGTTCACGCAGCTTTCTGACTATGATGTGATTTTGGTCGCATATGAAGAATCTGCAAAACAAGGCGAACTGGCGAATCTGGCGAAAGTATTCAACTCTGTGACCGCTGGCAGTCGAATTTTGGCGATTTTTGGTCCAGAGGGCGGATTGATGGCAGAAGAAATCAACCAATTTGTTGATGCAGGTGCTATTATTTGTGGTTTAGGACCACGGATTTTACGCACAGAAACAGCACCACTTTATTTATTAAGTGCAGCAAGTTATCATTGGGAATTAAACAAGTGAAAAAAATGTGAAAAAATATATGATAAGATCAGGAAAAATTGAAAATAACCCCAACAATCTGTATAATAAAAGCAATTATTTATTGTAAACAGGCACTATTTTTGTTTGAGAATGAAAGAAACAGTCCATAAGAACTGTTTTATAACCTTTGAAAGGGGGATTTCCTATGCCAAAAGAAGAAATTTTAACAGGCCCTGGTGTAATCAAACTGGTTAGTCAATACATGGGACCAGAACATGTTGCATTTGTCCAAAAAGCATGTGATTACGCTAGTGCTGCTCATGATGGACAATTTAGAAAATCAGGAGAGCCTTATATCATCCACCCAATCCAAGTTGCAGGGATCTTAGCCGATTTAAAAATGGACCCCCACACGGTCGCTACGGGTTTCTTACATGACGTGGTAGAGGATACAGAGGTTACACTAGATGATTTGAAAGAGGAATTTGGCCCAGACGTTGCGATGCTTGTTGATGGCGTAACGAAGCTAGGTAAGATCAAATACAAGTCACATGAAGAACAATTAGCAGAAAACCACCGCAAGATGCTGTTAGCTATGGCACAAGATCTACGTGTAATTATGGTGAAATTAGCCGATCGACTACATAATATGCGTACGTTGAAACATCTTCGGGAAGACAAGCAACGACGTATTGCTCAGGAAACGTTGGAAATCTATGCACCGTTAGCTCATCGTTTAGGGATCAGTCGTATCAAATGGGAATTAGAAGATACAGCATTGCGGTATTTGAATCCTAAACAATATTATCGAATCGTGCACTTGATGCAAACAAAGCGTGAAGAACGAGAAAAATATGTGAATGGGACAGTAGAAGACATCCGTTTAGCTACAGAAGAACTAGGAATCTTCGCAGAAATCTATGGGCGACCAAAACACATTTATTCTATCTATCGGAAAATGAAAGATCAAAAGAAACAATTCAATGAAATCTATGATCTATTAGCTATTCGTGTCATCGTAGATTCAATCAAGGATTGTTATGCTGTTTTAGGGGCAATCCACACAAAATGGAAACCAATGCCTGGCCGCTTCAAAGACTACATCGCGATGCCTAAAGCGAATATGTATCAATCATTGCATACGACTGTTATTGGACCAGCCGGAAATCCGGTGGAAATCCAAATTCGTACCCAAGAAATGCATGAAATCGCAGAATTCGGGGTAGCTGCTCACTGGGCATACAAAGAAGGAAAGAATGAAAAAGTAGAACCAGACGGTATGACAAAACAATTAAGCTGGTTCCATGAAATCATTGAACTTCAAGATGAAAGCTATGATGCCTCTGAATTTATGGAAGGCGTCAAAGGAGATATCTTTAGTGATAAAGTATACGTATTTACTCCTAAGGGGGATGTAACAGAACTTCCTAAGGGATCAGGTCCGTTAGACTTTGCGTATAGTATCCATACGGATGTCGGAAATAAAACGACAGGTGCCAAAATCAATGGAAAAATGGTGCAATTGGATTACAAGCTCAAAAATGGAGATATTATAGAGATTTTGACCTCGCCTAATTCATTTGGACCAAGTCGAGATTGGTTGAAACTAGTTGCTACGAGTAAAGCTAGAAATAAAATCAAGCGTTTCTTCAAAGCGCAAGACCGAGAAGAAAATATTACTAAAGGTCATGAAGCAGTAATAAAATGTATCGCTGACTTGGGCTTTACTCCTAAAGAGATCTTGTCTAAAGCTAAATTGCAAGATGCGCTGGAACGTTTGAATTATCAAACGGAAGACGATATGTATGCAGCTATTGGATATGGTGAAGTTAGTCCGTTGACTATGGCGAATCGTTTGACAGAAAAAGAACGAAAAGAACAAAAAATAGAACAACAAAAACAAGAAGCAGAAGAAATCATGAACCAGCCGAAAAAAGAGCCGGAAAAAATGAAAGTTCGTCATGAGGGTGGCGTGGTCATCCAAGGTGTCGAGAATCTGCTGATACGTATCAGTCGTTGCTGTAATCCAATTCCTGGTGATGATATCGTTGGGTATATCACAAAAGGTAGAGGGATTTCTATTCATCGAAGAGATTGTCCAAATGTCCAAGCAGACAAGCCAAATGTAGCGGAACGCTTGATTGAAGTGGAATGGGAAGATACTTCAAATACTAAAAAAGAATATGATGCGGATCTGGAAATCTATGGCTATAATCGTTCAGGTATGTTAAATGATGTCTTGCAGACAGTGAACACCATGACTAAAAATTTGAATAGCGTAGAAGCTAGAACAAATAAAGATAAGATGGCGACCATTCATTTAACTGTAGGCATCCAAAATCTTTCCCACTTGAAGAGTATCGTGGATAAAATCAAAGCCGTGCCAGATGTCTACAGCGTACGTCGAACAAATGGCTAGGAGGTACAAGTATGAAAGCAGTGATCCAACGTGCAAGTAAAGCTTCTGTTTCCATTGAGCAACAGGAAGTTGGTAAAATCGAACGTGGATTAGTCGTTTTATTAGGTGTCCATGAGGGAGATACGCAAGCGGATGTCGACTATTTAGTAAAAAAAGTTGCACAACTGCGTATCTTTGAAGATGAACAAGGAAAAATGAATCGAAGTATCGAAGATATTCAAGGAGAGCTACTGAGTATCTCACAATTTACGCTCTTTGCAGACACGAAGAAGGGAAACCGTCCAAGTTTTATTGCAGCAGCACGACCAGAAACGGCAATTCCGCTCTACGAAGCGTTCAATGAAGGAATCAAGCAAAGAGGCATTCCTGTAGCAACAGGAAAATTTGGTGCAGATATGGCTGTTTCACTGGTAAATGACGGACCAGTGACGATCATTATTGATTCGCAAAACAAATAGTGCAGAAGAGAGAGTGGGACAAAAGTAAGAAACACTTTTGTCTCATTCTTTAAAAACGAAACGGTGGGAGCAGAAGCAACTCCTTCTTAAATAAGCCGAAATTCACAAAAATTTGAAAAGCAATTTTCGTGAATTTCTTCTTATTTCTCGGAGTTAAACACTTCTGTCCCAACCTCTTCTATATTCGATAAGTCGGTAAACTTGAAAAATCAGGCAGTGATTTTCAAGAGTATCGACTTTTTTTTACATCGAACAGGGCAGCTTATCTTAGTCACTTTGCTTTTTTGATACTAGAACTAGAGTAGAACTTGGAGGGAATCACGGAATACTTCTGAGCCAATCGTTTCTGCAGACATTGTTAAAAAACAATAAAAATAGCTGAATAGCTACTTTAGCAAGATAAATAGAGAAGGTTCCATTTATTCTTAACTAGTAGCCATCAGCTGTTTTTTAGTGGATTAGGTTTGATTATTTAAACTGTTGAAATAGTTGGTCGATTGTTTGGTAATCTTCATTCGATAAATGGAGATCCAACGCTCGAGCATTATCCGCAACTTGTTCCGGTCTTTTTGCGCCTGGTATGACAACAGAGATCCGTGGATTCTTCATATACCAAGCTAACACAAGTTGTGCGATTGTTGCTTGATATTTTTCAGCCAACGGATGAAGTTGATCCACAGCTTGAATGATCTTTTCAAAACGTTCGCCCTGAAAATCAGGTCTATTTTTTCTTGGGTCATGAGCACCAAATTCTTGGGGACTATTTAGATGATACTTGCCAGTCAACAATCCAGAAGCAAGTGGGAAGTAAGGTACGAAGCTGATGTCGTTTTCTTTAAGATAAGGAAACAATTCTTTTTCCGCTTCTCGATAGATCAAACTGAACTTATCTTCCACAACATCTACATAGCCATCTAAATTGGCTTCTTTCAACTGTTCTAGTGAGAAGTTAGAAACACCGATCGCGCGAATCTTACCAGCTTCTTTTAGTTGGTGTAATGCTGCAATTGCTTCATTTTTAGGTGTATGATCATCTGGAAAATGGATATAAAAAATATCGATGTAATCTGTTTGCAAACGGCGTAGCGCATCTTCGACCGACTGCGTCAAAAATTCTGGGGAGTTATCAAAAACACCTTTCTTATTTGGTAAATGTGCTGCTTTCGTTGCAATCACAATACGCGAGCGATCATATTCTTCTTCTCGTAAGACTTCACCAATCAACTCTTCTGAACGACCATTACCATAAGCAAATGCTGTATCGATCAAGTTGATCCCATTATTTAAAGCAGTGCGAACAACTTGTTTTCCAGTTTCATCTTCTAAGCCAGTAAAGAGATTGTGACCACCTACAGCGTTTGCCCCTAATCCAAGTTGTTCTGCGTAAACTTGTGAGTGTCCGATTCTTATTTCTGCCATTGTACAGGCCTCCTTTTCGTCTAGTCTAAAACAAAATTGGAAAAAGCTGAACTAAAAGGTCTTTCTGAAAGGAAAATGAAAAAGTGTCATGGAATATAGTTGTTCGGCATAAATTTCTTTGGTGTTTCTGACCTATTCTTTCGATTTTACTTGACTTTAAGACTTGTTTTTAGTAGGTTATAGTTAATATTGAAAATATCGATGAAAGAGCGAGTAGGTTTCTGAGACTTTACAAGAGAGGATCATCTGGGCTGAGAATGATCTAAAGGGGCGATTCTGAAAGACACTCTGGAGATGAACGTGTGAAAAGCCGTTCCGTGTACGAGCGTTAATCGTAAGAGGAAAGAGCAATCTTTCAAAATTAGGTGGTACCGTGTATGAATTAGTCATTCGCCCTTGTTCAAGATGAACGAGGGCGGATTTTTTTTTACATAGAAAATAAAAGGAGAGAAAAAAATGAGTTTCCAAAGACCAAAAGGAACAAATGATATTTTACCTGGTGAGTCAGAAAAATGGCAATTTGTAGAAGAAACTGCCCGCTTGTTATTTAGAGATTATCAATATAATGAAATCCGCACGCCTATCTTTGAACATTATGAAGTGATTTCTCGAAGTGTCGGTGATACGACGGATATTGTGTCAAAAGAAATGTATGATTTCTATGATAAAGGTGAAAGACATGTGACCCTTCGACCAGAAGGAACAGCTCCAATCGTGCGGTCTTTTGTCGAACACAAGTTATTTGGACCAGAGTACGCAAAACCGTATAAAACTTTTTACATGGGACCAATGTTTCGCTATGAACGTCCGCAAAAAGGGAGACTGCGTCAATTCCATCAAATCGGCGTAGAAGCGTTTGGCTCTGAAAACCCAGCGACTGATGTTGAAAGCATGGTGATGGCACTTGATTTCTTCAAACAATTAGGAATCAATCAAATCCGTTTAGTCATTAATTCTTTAGGAGACAAAGAAACACGTCAAGCATATCGTCAAGCCTTGATCGACTATCTTGTTCCCTTTGAAGAGCAATTAAGTGAAGATTCAAAACGAAGACTACACGAAAATCCTTTGCGTGTACTAGATAGCAAGGACAAACGCGATCAACGATTTGTAGCAGAAGCACCTTCTATTTTGGACTTTCTAAGCGAGTCAGCCCAAAAACACTTCGATACAGTGGTGACAATGCTAGACGCATTGGATATTCCTTATGAAATCGATCATAATATGGTACGTGGTTTAGATTATTACACACATACGATTTTTGAAATCATGAGTGATGCACCAAAAATGGGCGCTCAAGCAACGATTTGCGCAGGAGGTCGTTATGACAATCTTGTCGAAGAGTTAGGTGGTCCAGAAACACCTGGATTTGGGTTTGCGATGGGTATCGAGCGCTTGCTGTTGACAATGGAAGCAGAAGAAGTAGTGATCCCTGCATTTAATGAATTAGATGCCTATGTTGTAGCGTTAGGTGAAGAAACAAACATCGAAGCATTGAAGCTCGTACAAGTAATTCGGAATTTCGGCTTTTCTGCGGATCGTGACTTCATGAATCGTAAAGCAAAAGCCCAATTCAAAACGGCAGATAAAGCAAATGCAAAATTGGTTTTAGTCATTGGAGCAGATGAATTGGAAAATCAGACAGTGACTGTTAAAGCCATGGCAAATAGAAAAGAAAAAAGCTTCCCATTAACAGAAGTTTATGAACATTTTGATGAAGTCTATGATGAAATGACTTTATTCGAGTAGGAGGAAATGAAAAAATGACACAAAGAACAACATATTGTGGTTTGGTATCTGAAAAAGAATTAGATCAAACTGTCACATTAAAAGGGTGGGTCCAAAAACGCCGGGATCTTGGAGGCGTGATTTTTATTGATCTACGTGACCGTGAAGGAATCGTCCAAATCGTCTTTAACCCGGAAGTAAACAAAGAAGCATGGGAAATCGCTGACAAATGTCGTAGTGAATATGTCATTGAGATCACTGGTGTTGTGAAAAAACGTGAAGAACTAGCAATCAATCCAAAAATGGTAACAGGTGAATTTGAAGTATTTGCTAGCGAGATCGTTATTTTGAATAAAGCAAAAACACCACCATTTTTAATCGAAGATGATCAAACAGTCGGTGACGAAATCCGTATGAAATACCGTTATTTGGATTTGCGTCGTCCAAAAATGACAAAAAATATCAAAATGCGCAATGAAACAACGAAAGCAATCCGTCACTATTTAGATGATAACGACTTCTTAGATATCGAAACACCATATCTAGGTAAATCAACACCAGAAGGAGCGCGTGACTATCTAGTCCCTTCTCGTGTCCATGCAGGCCATTTCTATGCGCTGCCACAATCTCCACAATTATTTAAACAATTACTGATGAATGCTGGTTTTGACCGGTATTACCAAATTGTTCGTTGTTTCCGTGATGAAGACTTACGTGGTGACCGCCAACCTGAGTTTACCCAAGTCGATATCGAAACAACTTTCTTAACAACTGAAGAAATCCAAACGTATACGGAAGGATTGATTGCCAAAGTAATGAAAGATGTTCGTGGCATCGATGTGACTTTACCATTTCCTCGTATGACGTATGATGAAGCGATGGACCGTTATGGGAGTGATAAACCAGATACACGTTTTGACATGGAATTGATCGATTTGAGCAATATCGTGAAAGATGTTGATTTTAAAGTATTCCAAATGGCACTTGAAAAAGGCGGCGTGGTGAAAGTTCTGAATGCGAAGAATGCTGCAAGTAAGTATTCCCGTAAAGATTTAGATAATCTTGGTCAGTATGCTAGTCAATTCGGTGCAAAAGGCTTGGCATGGCTAAAAGTGGAAGAAGATGGATTGAAAGGACCAATCGCTAAATTCATGGGTGATGCAACGGAATCAATCGTTGCAGCAACAAACGCTGAAGTCGGCGATATCCTATTGTTTGGTGCGGATAAGAAAGAGATCGTTGCAGCAACTCTAGGTGCGATCCGTTCTCGTTTAGGGAAAGAATTAGGCTTGATCGATGAATCAAAATTCAATTTCTTATGGATCACAGAATGGCCTCAATTTGAATATTCAGAAGAAGAAGGACGGTATGTCTCTGCGCACCATCCATTTACAATGCCTAAAGCAGAAGACGTAGAATTATTAAGTACTGATCCAGGACAAGTATATGCAGAAGCATATGATATCGTTTTGAATGGCTACGAATTGGGCGGTGGTTCTATCCGTATCCACACACGCGAATTACAAGAAAAAGTATTAAAAACATTAGGATTTTCTCAAGAACAAATGGAAGAACAGTTTGGCTTCCTATTGACAGCTTTAGATTACGGATTCCCTCCACACGGCGGTATCGCTCTAGGACTAGATCGTTTCGTCATGCTACTTGCTGGTGAAGAAAATATTCGTGAAGTAATCGCATTCCCTAAAAACGGAAAAGCTGCAGATGTAATGAGTGACGCACCAAGTACCGTTTCCGATGCACAATTGTTCGATTTGAATATTGACGTAACAAGTGTAGAATAAATGTAATTAAAACGAGAAGCATGTGTGTCGCGGGAAAGCAAACTCTTAGAAATAAGCTAGAAGTTTTTCAACAATGAAAAGTCGTTGAACAAAATTCTTTCTTGCTTATTATTGGAATTGAGCTGCTTTTTCAAAACTTCTTTTAGAGGGTGAGACAAGATTATTTGTCCACTCTCTTTTTTGAGTAAACGATATGGAGAAACATAAGCGATAAGAAGAAATCTGCTTGAGAGAAGTCGAGATTTTCAAAGATTTGAACAGTGATTTTCGTCAATTCTTGCTTATTTTTTTCGGGAGTATATTCCTTTGGTTCTAGCCGCTTTTTTGTGTCGATGTTTTCTTGATTTAATTCTAAAACCCTTTATAATTAAGCCATAACATATAAAGTGAGGCTTTTTCATGAAAAAAACTTTCGAAAATTGGACGTACCATGATTATACGACCAAACTTTCGGCATCTATCGTGTATGCATTGATTGCATCTGTAGCACTAAACTTCTTTTATCAACCTGGGCATATCTATTCAAGTGGTATTACGGGATTAGCTCAAATACTGACGACTTTATCGAAATCATTGATTGGTTTTGAAGTACCAGTATCAACAACTCTTTATCTCTTGAATGTTCCGTTATTCATCTTGGCTTGGTTAAAAATCGGAAAGAAGTTTACTATTTTTACCTTTATCACTGTAACTTTGACTTCGCTTTTTATCCATATTTTACCGCAAACTGTTCTTTCAACTGATCCAATCATTTGTGCGTTATTTGGTGGAGCTGTTATGGGACTGGGTATCGGCCTAGTTTTAAGGAATGGGATATCTTCTGGCGGATTGGATATCGTAAGTATCACAATTCGTAAGAAAACTGGTAAATCTATTGGCTCCATTTCGATTTATTTCAATGCGATGATCGTGTTTGTGGCAGGACTTCTTTTTGGATGGCAGTACATGTTCTATAGTACGCTTTCTATTTTTGTCAGTGGAAAGGTCACGGATGTTGTCTACACGAAACAAAAGAAAATGCAAGTAATGATCGTAACAAAACATCCAGAAAAAGTGGTCAATGAAATCCAAAAATGCATGCGTCGCGGAATCACGATCATCAATGAAGCAGAAGGTGCATATAAGCATGACAAACAAACTGTATTGATGACTATTGTGACACGATATGAATTACCACTATTGAGAGAAGCAATGAAAGCCTCTGATCCGCATGCGTTCGTTAGTATCGCGGAAAACGTCCAGATCCTTGGGCGATTTTATGAAGATGGTATTTAGAGTGAACAACGAATAAAACGCTGTAGACAGTCGTAAGGCTGTTTACGGCATTTTCTATGAAAGAAGTTCTTCTTGATTGCTATCGTTATTTTTGAAATTTTGTTAAAATTATTAAAAATATGTTCTTTTTTTTTAAGTTTATGGGATGATAGGAAAAATAGTAAAATGGCTGGAATTTATTTTGCTATTTTCACTTAACACACGTATATTATGAATGAAAAAAGTTTATGAAAAGTTGGAATATTGAATGGAAAAAAAGAAAAGGTTAAAAAAAAGTCGCTATATTACTGGCTTTGATGGTATTCGCTCTTTAGCCGTTGTAGGGGTCATTTTATACCATTTATTACCAACCAGTATGAAAGGCGGCTACTTGGGTGTTCCAATATTTTTTGTTGTATCAGGTTACCTGATTACTGATTTGTTGCGACAAGAATGGGAACAAAATGGAAAAATCAACATTTGGCAATTTTATGTCCGGCGAATGAAACGGCTCTACCCCGGCTTAGCATTTCTATTGATTACTGCATCGGCGTACATCACCTTATTTCAACGAGGGTTATTGAACAATCTGCGAGGGGTCGTTGTAAGTAGTTTGCTCTATGTCAATAACTGGTGGCAAATCAACAATGGACTATCTTATTTTGATCGATTCGCCAATGAATCCCCGTTTACACACATTTGGTCGTTGGCAGTAGAAGCACAGAACTATCTGATCTGGCCGGTCATTTTTGTTTTATTGATGGTTTTTGTTCGTAAAAGAAAATGGATTTTCTATACGGTTTTAGGGACCTCTGTTTTATCAGCAATCTTGATGATGATCTTGTACACTCCAGGTGGTGATCCTACACGTGTGTATTATGGAACCGATACACGTCTATTCTCTATCTGGATGGGAAGCGCTCTTGCGTTTGTCTGGCCGAGTACGCGCTTAAAGAAAAATATTCCAAAGCAAGCAAAACGTATTTTGAATCTAGCGGGATTGATTTCGTTACTTGCATTAATCCTTTTCTTTTTCTTCTTAGATGATCATTATAGTTTTGTCTATTATGGTGGGATGTTCTTAGTAACCATCTTTTGTGTCATCTTAGTTGCCGTAACGGCTCATCCCGGTGCAAGTTTAGATCGTTGGCTGACAAATCCAGTATTTACATGGATCGGAAAAAGAAGCTACGGAATCTATTTATATCAATTTCCAGTGATGATTTTTTATGAAGCAAAAGTGTCAGATATTGCCGATCATGTCTTGATTCACACGGTGATCGAGATATCCTTGATTTTGATCATCAGTGAATTGTCATATCGCTATATTGAACGACCATTAGCTCGATTTGATTACAGTAGAACACTTCAAGTAGTCAAAGGTTGGTTCAAAACACCGATCATCAGCAAACAAAAACCATGGCTTATCCCTGCAACTTTGGTAGTTATCGTTGCTTTAGTTGGTTTTGTGACTGCGCCAAAAGACTCAGTGACAGCAGACCAGAAACAGTTACAAGCAAAAATTGCTGAGAGTAAAAAATTGGCAGAAGAAAGCCAAAAAGATTCTGAAAAGAATGACGGGACAGTGGATCAAGCAATTCTTGATAAGTACGAGCTAACTGTAGAGCAAGGGAAGAAAGCACAAAAATTGCAACTGACTGCTTTCGGAGACTCTGTTATGCTAGATGCAGCAACAGATTTGAAAGAGGTATATCCGCAGGTCGTTGTGGATGGAGATGTTGGTCGCCAACTTTATGCGAGTGAACCATACATTGAAGAACTTAAAAAACAAAATCTGTTAAAAGATACTGTATTGATCGGACTTGGTACAAATGGAGCATTTACGGAAGCTCAATTCGATACCATCATGAGCGCTCTAGGTGATCGCAAAGTTTACTGGGTAAACGTTCGCGTACCTACGAAACGTTGGCAAAATGATGTAAATGCGATGCTAGCGGATATGGCGAAGAAGTATGACAACCTCACTTTGATTGATTGGTATGACTATAGTAATGGCCATAGTGACTGGTTCTACGATGATCAGGTCCACCCAAACCCAGAAGGAATGAAACACTATATCCATCTGGTCAGTGAAACGATGCTAGGTAAAAGTAAAACAGACACGAAAACAACGAAAGATACAACCAATGGAAATAGTAATACAGATGTTTCTACCAGTGGAAACAATATAAATGAACAATAGTAAGAAGAAACCGGAATAGAAGAATTTCACTCCGAGAATTAAGAAGGGATTCACGAAAATTGCTTTTCAGATTTTTGTAGATGTCAACTTATTATTCGAAGGAGTAGCTTCTGATTCTACCGTTCGTTTTTAGAGCATGAACAAAAGTAGGAATACTTTTGTCCATGCTCTTTTTTTATTTGAATACGAGCTCAAATCACCTGATTAGGTACATTGAATTGGCGTCTTGAAATCAATAGGATCAGGATTCTCACAAAGTCAGAAAAGAGCATCTGATTTACTTGCTTTCTTCTGGTAGGGGACAAGAAGAGTGAGAAGTTAAGTAGCGCTCTTTTTGTAGACGAGTTAATTTTTTGAAAGCTGCCTCAGCTTTTGTTGCTTCACTGCGAGAAGCGAAAACTTCGGCATGGATCATTTTGACAGGACGACGTTTTTGCAATCGTGTGTATTTAGCTCCAACACCACGATTGTGTTCTCCTAGTCTTCTAGTCAAATCAGTCGTGTAGCCCCCGTAAAATGTGTGGTCCTTGCAATACAAAACATAAAAGTAGTGTTCATTGGCCATAAAGCATCGCACGTATTTCCGCAGTGTATTCACCACTTGAATCATAGGTAGTCAAAGGGGGAGCTACTTTGAATCCATCTAATTTTCCTTCTTTGATTCCCTCAACTAATAAAATGTTTGCTTCTTTCCCAGTTTTAGGGTAGACGAACTGGATTTTTTTGGGAGCGATTCGCTGTTTCTCCATTACTTTTATGATTTCCAAAAAGCGATCTGGTCGATGGACCATCACAAATCTGCCATTTGTTTTTAAAAGCTTACTAGAGATCGAAATGACTTCTTCCAAGGTGGTATAGATTTCATGACGAGCTATTGCCAGATGTTCATTAGGATTTTTTTTATTCGTGGGTAATCCCTTGAAATAAGGTGGATTGCAGACAACCAGATCACATGAATTGTGACGTACAACAGAAAGGCTGTCTTTTAAATCAATTGTATGGATCGTCATTTGCTTTTCGAGTTGATTTAAAGCGATACTTCGCCTTGCCATATCTGCCAGTCGTGGTTGGAGTTCGATTGCATCGATGTGGGCGTTAGTCCGCTTACTTAAAAACAGCCCCACAGCTCCATTCCCAGCGCAGAGGTCAACGATTTGTCCTTTTTTTGGTACTCGTGCAAAATTAGCGAGTAAAACAGCATCTAAAGAAAAAGAGAAAACTTCTGAGCTTTGGATGATTTTGATATCCTCCGCATATAATTGGTCGATTCGTTCGTATTCGTGAAGCATAGATTCCCTCCAAAATGAAAAAACTAATTGTTTGTATTATACTATTTTTATAAAAAAGAACAAAGGTAGCTTGTAAAGTCAAATGAATTTAGGCATACTATGACCATAAGCACAGAAAGGAAGAGACTATGTTTTATCGATTTATGAGAGGGATTGTCCGCGTGATTTTAGCTTTGGTCAACGGAAATGCTCGATATGAAAATAAAGAAGTATTGCCACAAGATGAGAATTACATACTAGTTGCTCCGCACCGTACGTGGTGGGATCCCTTGTATCTTGCTGTGGCGGCTGCGCCAAAAGAGTTTAGCTTTATGGCAAAAGAAGAGCTATTCAAAAATCCAGTATTACGTTTTATTTTGACTCATTCCAACGCATTTCCAGTAAAAAGAGATAACCCAGGTCCAAGTGTAATCAAAACACCAGTCAAGATTCTGAAATCAACGAATCTAGGGTTGATCATGTTTCCGAGTGGAACAAGGCATGCAACGGAGCTTAAAGGCGGTATGGCGTTGATCTCTAGAATGTCAAAAGCAAAAATCGTTCCAGCAGTCTATCAAGGTCCGCTTACTTTAGGCGATTTATTCAAACGAAAACGTGTGACCGTCCGCTTTGGCGAACCGATCGATTTATCAGATATCAAAAAAACAGATAAAGAAGGAATGGCGGAAATCGAACGTCGAACACAAGCTGCATTTGATCGTTTAGATAAAGAAGTCAATCCTGATTTCAAGTATGAGATCCAAAAGAAAGATTGATCTAACAAGTGTAGAAATGATTCATCCAAAAACGTCGAGGCAAAAGTCGTTTAGGTTGGAGAAATTGGAGAGAAAAACGAGCAATACGTTTTTTGTATTGCTTGTTTTTTTTTTGAAATTTCCGAAAAACCTGACTTTTGGACGCCGTTTATTTCCGAAGGAGTTGCTTCTGCTCTCACCGTTTATCCGAGAGTCTGTAGCAAAACAGATTTTTTAGATTTGTCCCATATTCCTTTTTACGTCTTTCACAAAATATCACAGGTGTCATGTAGTTAATGGAAGTGTTATAATAGTCAGAAGGACATTTTTTGAGGTGATGAGATGCGTTTTTTACATACAGCCGATTGGCATATAGGGAAAAAATTACAAGGCTATGATTTGATTGAAGATCAAAAATATGTACTGGCACAAATTTTAGAAATTGCAAAAGAAGAAAAAGTGGATGCGATCGTTATTGCAGGTGATTTGTATGATCGAAGCGTGCCTGCTGTTGATGCTATCGAAGTTTTCAATGAGTTGATGGTCGAGTGGAACTTGCACGAAAAATTCCCGATTTTTGCGATCTCAGGAAACCATGATAGTAATATCCGTTTATCTGCGGGAACGCCTTGGTTTAGTCATTCCAATTATTTTTTACAGACACGATTTGAAGAATCATTTCAACCGATCGAATTTAAAAACAGTCAATTTTTTTTATTGCCTTATTTTGAACCGATAGCGGCAAGAATCTATTTTGAAGATGACACGATCAAGACGATTCAACAAGCCATTGAAAAAGTAGTGGACCGAATGCAAGAAGCATTTGATCCGAATAAAAAACATATACTGATTAGTCATTTTTGTGTCATGGGAAGTACAAAATCGGATTCGGAAACAAAGATCGAAGTTGGCGGGCTAGATGCGGTCCCTGGAGAACTACTTGAACCCTTCGATTATGTGGGATTAGGACATTTGCACAATAAGTCAGCGTTGCATCAAAAAAACGCTCGTTATAGCGGTTCTCCACTAAAATTTTCTCTTTCAGAAATCAATCAGCAAAAGGGCGTGTGGATCGTTGATCTGGAGGAAGAATTATCTTTAACTTTTCGCGAGTTGACGCCGCTATTTGAAATCGAAGAAATCACTGCAACCTTCAAAGAATTGTTAGATCCAACATTTTATCAGAAAATCAATCGAGAAAATTATGTACAGATTTATTTGGAAGACCGAACGATCATTCCGAATATGATGAACCAACTACGAAAAATCTATCCGAGGATCCTAGGGGTAGAAAGATCAAATGGTCGTGAAGTTCAAGTAAAAAGGAATTCGAAAAAAGTGGTGACCAAAGATCCGCAAAAATTAGTGCAGGGATTCTTCAAAGAGATGACAAATGAAGAATTGACAGAAAAACAAAACCAGTGGCTGACAGAAACATTACAAGAACTTACGGAAACGGAATGATCAATAATGAAACCTAAAAAATTAACATTAAAAAATTTTGGTCCATTTATTGATGAGACCATTGATTTTTCTAAACTTACGGATGCACCGCTTTTCTTGATCACAGGTAAAACAGGTGCAGGAAAGACAACGATTTTTGATGGTATGACCTACGCACTATTTGGCGAAACTTCGGGTAAAATCCGTTCAGCGAAAGAAATGCGTTCCCTTTTTGCAACACCGGAAGAGGAAACGAGTGTCTTGTTTTCTTTTGAACATCAGCAGATGAGTTACGAAATAGAACGAAAACCAGAACAGGTGCTTGCGAAACGTAAAGGCAATGGTAATCGGAAGCAAGCTGCTAAAGTGTCATTAACGATTTTTGATGAGAAAGGCAAAGAAATCAAACAGTACACGAAGCGTAGTGAAGTCGATCAATTGATCAAAGAATTACTGAATCTGGATGCGAAGCAGTTCTCGCAAATCGTGTTATTACCGCAAGGCGAATTTCGTAATTTTTTGATTTCTTCAAGTAGTGAAAAAGAAGGGGTTCTCCGTAATTTATTTGGTTCACAATTCTTTCAGCAATTTAATGAACAATTGAAAGAAAAGGCAAAGTTACAACAGCAAAAGTTGGACCATCTGGAACAAGAACTAACATTGCTTCGAAAACGTTTTGTGATGATGAATGAAGAGCCAACTGAAAACGTGAGTTATGAAGAAACGATTGCTCTTTGGCAGCATGAACAGACAGCACTTGAAGAAATCATCTTGGCTGAAAAAGCCAAACTTTTGAAATTACAAGAGCAACAAAAACAAATAGAAAATGATTATTACCGCTCAGAATCTTTGAATAAAAGCTACAAAGAAAAAACAAGATTGATTCAACGAAAAAAAGAATTAGACGAAAAAGAGACAGTAATCGTTGAAAAAAGGCAATGGATCAAACAATATGAATTTGCCCAAAAATTACAGGATACTATAGCAAGAAGTCATGAATATGTAAGTGATCAGCTTGAAATGGCAACAAAAGAAAGAGCTTATTTCGAACAACTTACGCATAAAGAGCAGCTCTACAAAAAATGGTTAGAACAAGAAGAAGAACGAATGGCTCTCCAAAAAGAAATCGACGGGTTATCTAAAGATTTTCAGGAGAAAAAAATATTGTTGCCGATCGCTGATCAATGGCAACAAAAGCAAGTAGACCTAAAAGAGTTACAAGAGGAAGAGCAAGCGCTGCATGAGAAAAAAAGAGTCATCAGCCAAGAAGAAGCGCAGATCCTATTGGAACAACAAAAAATCCAAGAACAACTGGCAGAACAAGAGGAGCTACAAGAAAATCGACTTCATTATGAAAAACTCCGCCAAGAACATGAAAAACATCAAGAGATGATCGAACAATGGAACGAAAAGAAAGAACAGATCGAAAGTTATCGAGTACAGTTAAATGAGATCAAAAGTCAGTATGAAGCAAACCAAGAGTATTTAAGTCAACAGACAGAATTGTTAGACCGCTTGAAAAGTCAGTGGGCGAGCCAACAAATTGCACGACTACAGCTATTATTACTTCCAGGACAACCTTGTCCAGTATGCGGGGCGATAGAACATCCTAATCAACAGGATCGGCATGAGCTACCAGAAAAAGAAGAAATCGTGGCACTTGAACAAAAATTAGCGCAAACAGAATCAGTGATCGATCAAATCCATCAAGAAATTGGTCGAAACGAAGCAGATCGAACGAAAATTTCTGAGCAACTAACAAAGCTTACTGAATGGTGTTCAGCCAAGAGAGAAGAAATCGCTAAAAACGAAGAAATATTGAAAACGAAAATCAAAAAAACTTTCATATTTGCGAAGGTGAGCGATCTTGTTGTATCCTTAAAGGAAATCGACCGTGATTTAACGGCTCAGATAAGTGTCATTGCACAGGCAAAGAAAGCCCAACAAGAAATACTGGAGAAATTACCAGAAATCACGGATAGGTTAAAAGAAATCGAACAATACATTGATCAAAATAAAGAGAAAATCCAACAAACACAAGGCGAATCAGCCAGTTTGGCCAAGCAGTTGGAAAAGATCGATACCCATACATTATCGGCGGACGTCAAATACTTAGAAGAACAAATCGCTTCAAAAACGCAGCGGCTATCGAAAGAAATGGAACAAGGTCTTAGTTATTCACAAGAAATCAACTTATTGAAAACACAGATTGATACGATCCATGAACAGCAGAAAAAAAATGATCAAAAACTTGAAAGCATCCAAGAGAAAATCTCAGAAAAAATGAAGGAGCAGGACTACTTCAAAGAAACTGAGGAGATTCTTTCTTTTGTGCAACAAGAAGAAGTATACAATGAAGCAGTTCAAGTCACCAATGCCTATGAAGAAGAACGCTTGATTGTAGAGGACCGACTTGCACAACTAGCAACGATTTCTCTGGAAGAAGAGCTTCAGGATTTAAATGATTTGAAGGAACAATTAGAAAGAATAAAAGAAGAAGTAACGAAACAGCAAGAAAGTTGCTATCGTTGGCAAGAACAAAAGAATCAAAATCAACAGATTATTGAGGAGTTTTCTTCGATTTATCAAACCAGTCAGAAACAGTTAGATGAACTGATCGAACTGCAACAACTTGCACAAACGATCAATGGTGAGAATCCTCGAAAGACTAGCTTAGAGAGATATGTGCTACAAGTTTACTTGCAAGAAGTACTTCAAGTGGCAAACTCACAGTTGCAACGTCTAACAAAAAATCGGTATCAATTTGAGTTAGCCGAAGAAGTAGGTAGTTATCGTGGTAAAACGGGTCTTGAAATCAATATCTACGATGATGAAGCGGGGATGTCTCGAGGTGCGCATACTCTCTCAGGTGGGGAAAGTTTTATTGCCGCGCTTTCATTAGCCTTAGCGTTAGCCGAAGTGATCCAAGCACAAACAGGTGGAGTAACCATTGAGGCCCTATTTATTGATGAAGGTTTTGGTTCTTTAGATGAAGAAGCACTTGAAATGGCTATCGAGGCATTGGAAACGATTGAAAGTGAAGGACGAATGATTGGTATCATCAGCCATGTAAGGGAATTAAAGGAAAGAGTTGTACAACAAATAAGAATCAGTACAGAAGGTAGTGGCCAAAGTAAGGTACGCTATCATCTTGGATAATAGGGGGATGAACAACGATGAAATGGAGTATACCGGAAAAAGTCATTGCAAGAGGACGTCAGTACCTGCAAGAAGGACGGGTGTTATCGGTAGTCCCTGACCAAGAAGAAAAAGTATGGCATGCAGAAGTTTTAGGTAGTGAACTATACATGGTGGATTTGGATGGCACAGCAAAAGAAGTTGATTTTTGTCAATGTCCTTACTGGGAAGAGCATAAGTATTGTAAGCATACTGTGGCAGTGGAGTTGTACTTGCGATCCAAGAATCTTTCACGAATCATTCAAGCAGATCAGGCAATGATCGAACCAGTGAAAAGAAGTAGTGAGGGAGAGATCTTATCAAAAGGATTTTCGCGGCTTAAAATCAAAAATACTGCTCAAAGAATACAACCCTTGATTGTTGAATATCAGGTAGAGGCAATCGAAACAAATCATTATCACCCAGAATTAGCTATCTTAGCGCTCTATTTACGTATTGGTTATTTAGATAATCCAAAGAAAACATATATCGTCAAAAATATTTTTGATTTTCTTCAATCCTTTACTGAAAATGAGAACTATACCGTTAATAAGCAGTATCAATTTCAGTTAGATCATCGTGCGTTCCAGAGTGAGGATCAGGAGATTTTATCTCAATTAGCAGGTTGTGCGCAAACGCAACTTCTTTTAGGCTCAAGTGGGATGCAAGTGAAAGGAAAACTTGATAAACGTTTTCTACTATTGCCGATCGAACAAGCTAAATCGTTGCTGTCACAGATGAATCAAACGACACGCTTGCAAGTGCAAATCAATGAGTTGAAGTTTCAAGGCATCCAATTTTCTGAGAATGAGAAACCATTGGTATTCACAGTGACAAAGCAAAATGAGTCTTATCGATTAGTTGCACAAAATGATTTTGATTTATTTTTGACACATTACCAGTGGGGAATGATCCAAGGCACTTTTTATTCATTAAATAAGCAGCAGCAAGCTGTCTATTTAACTTGGAAACAACTCATGCGAAGATTTACAGAACCAGAAGTATTATTTGAGAAAAAAGAGCTTTCTTCTTTATTTAAAGAGATCATTCCGTTACTTTCCGAGGTTGGTGAGGTAGAGGTAGCTGATGAAGTGAAAGCAGAAGTGACGGATATTCCTGTTGACTTTGTTTTTTACTTCCGTAAATCAAAAGGAAAGATACAAACACGTGTTGATTTCGTTTATGATAAAGTGATTTTTTCAACCGATGCAAAACATGAAGTGAGTGCTGGGGATTCTTCAGAAGTATTGAGGGATAAAGCACAAGAACAACGAGTTCTGGATTTACTCAAGATGTATCGTTACCGAAAAAATGAAACTGGTTATGAACGTGCTTTGCCATCAGGCGAAGAATTGTATGCTTTTTTCCGTACAGAATTGGCAGTTTTCCGTCAATTTGGTGAAGTCAGACTTGGTAAAAAGCTTCGTGAATTGTACTTAGATGCGCAGCGACATCAACCAAAAATAGAGGTAGAAGAAACAAGCTCGTGGTTAGATATACGATTTGACGTGACGGGGATCAATGAACATGAGATTGACCAAGTTTTACAAAGTTTATTACGTAATGATGCTTTTTATACCCTCGAAAATGGTCAAGTATTATCATTTGATTCAGAAGAATTCCAACAAACCAGTCAAGTATTACAACAATTTAGAGAGTCGATCCGCTCAGATTCAGGGACGATACATCTACCGAAAAATCAAGGATTGATCATCCAAGATAAATTGTCAGGTAGTAATGCAACCTTTAGTGATTCATTCCAAAAAATGATCCAGGATCTGATCCAACCGGAACAATACCATGTAGAATTACCTGAAACATTGCATGCTGAGCTCAGAGATTACCAAAAACAAGGGTTTAAATGGTTAAAAATGTTAGGAAACTATCAATTTGGCGGAATCTTAGCAGATGAAATGGGACTTGGGAAAACGTTGCAGACGATTGCGTACTTACTTTCTGAAAAAGAAGAAAAAGGAAATCTATCTGCCTTGATCGTTGCACCAGCAAGTTTGATCTACAACTGGCAAGCAGAAGTGAAAAAATTTGCGCCTTCTTTAAGTATCCAAGTGATCAACGGCAACAAAAAAGAACGTGAAGAGCTATTATCACTTGAAGCAGATATAAGAGTGACATCCTATGCAAGTTTGAGGCAAGATCTAGCAGATTACCAAGAAAAAACAATCAACTATCTGATATTAGATGAAGCACAAATGGTTAAAAATAGTAGTACAAAGACCGCTCAAGCTCTACGAGAACTAAGTATTCCACAACGATTTGCGTTGAGTGGGACACCAATCGAAAATAACTTAGAAGAATTATGGTCACTTTTTGCGACAATCATGCCAGGATTTTTCCCGAACAAAACACGATTTAGGGAATTGACTCCGGAAGAAATTGCGAAGATGATCCGGCCATTTGTATTACGCCGCGATAAACAAACGGTACTCAAAGACTTACCTGAAAAAACGGAGATGAACCTTTACTCAGCATTGACTGAAGAACAAAAAACGGTATATCTAGCCTATCTGCGTCAAATGAGAGAAGAAATCACCTCAATGGATTCTGAAACATTCAAAAAGAATCGAATCGGTATTTTAGCAGGACTGACTCGATTACGACAGATCTGCTGTGATCCGCGTTTATTCATTGATGATTATCAAGGTGGTTCTGGCAAATTAGAGCAAGTAAAAGATCTACTTGTAGCAGCAAAAGAAAATAATCGTCGTGTCCTATTGTTTTCACAATTCACAGGAATGTTGACAATTTTGCAAGAGGAATTAGCTGAATTAGGACTTTCCACATTCTATTTGAGAGGAAGTACTAAGCCGCAAGATCGTTTAACGATGGTCGATGCGTTTAATGAAGGAGAAAGAGATGTTTTCTTGATTTCGTTAAAAGCAGGAGGGACTGGATTGAACCTGACTGGTGCAGATACCGTGATTCTTTACGATTTATGGTGGAATCCAGCAATTGAGGAACAAGCAGCTGGTAGAGCCCATCGAATCGGCCAAAAGAATGTCGTTGAAGTGTGGCGAATGATCGCAGAAGGAACGATCGAGGAACGAATGGATTCTCTGCAACAAGAGAAACGAGAATTATTCCAAAAAGTCATCCAAGGGAATGAGGAACAATTGACTAAATTAACAGAAGAAGATATTCGTATGATCCTCAGTGTTGGAGAATTGGAAGAATAGGAAGTATCATAAACTGTTAGATTTAGAAGACAAGTTACTAAAATGAATGAAGCCAAATAATCTAAAATAGCTTTCCCGAAGTGCAATCAAATGATAGAGTGACTATCTTTTGGCTTACAAATGCTATTTTAAAGATTATTTGGCTTATTTTTTGCGTTATAAAGTTAGGATAACGACATCAGCTAAAGATAGCTTGCATTGTTTCTAACAATTGATCAAAAGAGGTGATTTCGATGTCGCAAGTTGGTGATTCATCAATTCTTCGTTCGCGATGGTTGAACCAAAGAGCTTGCCAGTCAGCTTTTTTTGCGCCTAGCACATCGTTATCGTAGTTATCGCCAACATATAATGTTTCACATGCTGTCATATTGAATTGCTTTTCAGCGAGTTGAAAAATTTCTTTTTCAGGTTTTTGATAACCTGTTGCTTGAGAAACGATCATGTTTTCAGCAGGAATCCATTTTTTTAATTGAAGCTGATTCAATTTTTTTGTTTGATGATCAGTAGGGCCGTTTGTGATGATTCCAAGAGGAACATCTTTTGTTTTCAAAAAATCCAATGTTTTCTTTACTTCTTTATGAAGACAAATATTATCTAACTCTTCTTCATAAACTTGTTGGAAATAAAGGCCATCTTTTTCAGTGATATGGGGATAGTCCAAATCTTTGAGTGATTGACTGATCCGGTGTGCTCGCATGTATTCCAATGTCCAATTACCTGCCATTACTTTAGGAAAATTTTCGTCACTATGATGGCGGAAACGGATATATAATGGATGCATATCTTCATCCGAAACAAGCGGAACGACTCTTTTTACCGCATTTCTAAATGGTTGTTGCTGATCGTACATCGTATCATCAACATCAAACACAACTGATTTAATCAAATTTTACACGCCTTTCGGTTTTCATCATTTTTTTCACAAATCCTCGACTATTGTAACAGAAAAATAAGCTTTAAAAGCTTGTTAAATAAAGGTTTTTATTACTATATTTCAAATTAGTTGACAGGATAAGGTTTTTAAATTTCAGTTTTTTTCACTAAAAATCGTGAAACACGTCAATAAGTTTGATGAACAAAATAATCATTATGGTAGAAGTCGATTGATTTATTTTAATGCAATCTCTGTGGAATTTTCGAAAGATTTATTTTTTTAATACAGTCTCAATATAAC
>SKEH01000138.1_pt1 | contig 50467 bp, 58 predicted proteins | sample 4826571 | NCBI WGS metagenome assembly SKEH01 (sample SAMN11008814, study PRJNA524170) | human gut metagenome | biome: Human fecal sample; material: Feces; isolation source: fecal sample from pouch patient p29 | host: Homo sapiens | place: Israel: Tel-Aviv | collected 2016-09-14 | reverse complement strand
ACGCAGTGGTTGAGTGGGCTCTACTACGCTGATTTCATCAGCTTTTACAGCCCTACTCAACTGTGCGGAGGTGGGACGACGAAATCGAATTCTAACGAATTACCGATTTCTGTCCCACTCTCTTTCTTTATTCTTGGATCATGGCTAGGAGATCCTCTCCTGTAGTGGTTGGAAGGATCCGGACTCGTTTGAGGGAATAGAGTCCATCAGCGGAGCTGGCTAGTCCATTTTTAGTGGTGAGGCCTAGTTTGTAGTCAGCTTTCTTGGCTTGGTCGATCGTGACCTGGCTGTAGCGACCGGATGGGTAGACGATAACGCTGGTATTTTGATCCAGCACCTTATCTAGCAGGCGTTTAGAAGCAACTAGCTCATTCTTTTGGGTCTCAAGACTGGAATTGGCTAGGTCTGGATGATTGACCGTATGGCTTTCAAAGGTCAAGCCAGCACTTTTCATCTCTTTGATTTGGTCAAAGGTCAGGACATTTTCTTTTTCCTTTTGGGTAAAGTCCGTGATGATATTATTGGTGGCGGTCATCTTGTACTTCTTAAGAAGCGGATAGACGATAGTATAGAAATCTTCGACGCCATCATCAAAGGTCAGCCAGACAAATTTCTTTCCTTTGGGTACTTCGTTCTTGACGAGGATGCGATAGGCTTCCCCAGGTGTCAGGGTGTAGTAACCCGCTTTTTTTAGGGCCTTTAGTTGGCTTTCAAAGGTTTCTGGATCAACGATCAAATTAGCATTGGCAGCTTCAGACTCGGCCATATTGTGCACGGAGTGGTACATGAGGATGGGCAGTTTGACCGGCTTTTTCACCCGAGTCCACTCGATAGAGGAGCTACCTTCTTCGAGAGAACGCGTCATGGCAGTGCCACTGGTATTCCCCTCATTCGGCTGAGTGATCCGCTTGATCAGAAGAAAGCTACAAATAAAGATACAGACCAGTAGGAGGGCATTGATTCCAAGTAGGGCTTTGATTTTTTTAGGTACTCTTCGTTTACTCATAGTGTCACCGTTTTCATTATTTTCTTTATTGTACCACAAATTCTAGGTTCTTTTCCAGAACTTGCTACAGGCAGATCCTGTCATGAAAATTCAGAATTTTTAAGGCAATTGGCTGTCAAACGCTCAAGTTTTTGTTATAATGGAGCTACTATAGAAAATTCAAGGAGTCAATAGGATGTCTGTTAAGATTGCCTTACTAGGATTTGGTACTGTTGCAAGTGGCGTACCATTTTTATTAAAAGAAAACCATGAAAAAATCACCCAGGCAGCTCAAGATGAAATCGAGATCGCCAAGGTCTTGGTTCGAGATGATGCTGAGAAGGAAAAATTACAAGCTGCTGGTCATGACTACAACTTTGTGACCAATGTCGATGAGATCATTGAAGACAAGGACATTGCCATCGTGGTTGAATTGATGGGTCGTATCGAGCCAGCTAAGACCTTTATCACCCGTGCTCTTGAAGCAGGGAAGCACGTGGTTTCTGCTAACAAAGACCTTCTTGCCGTTCATGGAAGCGAGTTGCTAGAGATTGCTAAAAAACACCAAGTGGCTCTTTATTATGAAGCTGCCGTAGCTGGTGGGATCCCAATCCTTCGGACCTTGGTGAATTCCCTTGCTTCCGACAAGGTGACCAAAGTGCTCGGGGTGGTCAATGGAACATCTAACTTCATGATGACCAAAATGGTCGAAGAAGGCTGGACTTATGAGGATGCTTTAGCAGAAGCGCAACGTCTTGGTTACGCTGAAAGTGATCCAACCAACGACGTTGAAGGAATCGATGCTGCATACAAGATGGTGATCTTGAGCCAGTTCGCTTTTGGGATGAATATCCAATTTGACCAAGTAGGTCACAAAGGAATTAGCCAGATCACTCCTCAAGATGTATCGGTTGCTCAAAGCCTTGGATATGTCATTAAGCTGGTCGGATCTATCGTTGAAACAGAGTCAGGGATCGCAGCAGAAGTGACACCAACCTTCCTTCCAAAACAACATCCACTCGCAGGAGTGAATGATGTCATGAATGCGGTCTATGTGGAATCCATCGGTATTGGTGAGTCTATGTACTACGGACCAGGTGCTGGTCAAAAACCAACTGCGACAAGTGTCGTAGCCGACCTCGTCCGCATTGTCCGTCGTCTAAAAGAAGGAACGATCGGTAAAGCCTTCAATGAATACAGTCGCCCTCTTCAATTGGCTAAGCCAGAAGACGTGAAGAACAATTATTACTTCTCAATCAAGGCACCAGATGCGACTGGTCAAATCTTGCGTCTTGCGGAAATCTTTAATGCAGAAGGAGCTTCCTTCAAGCAAATCCTTCAAGAAGACTCAGATGGTCACTATGCAAGTGTTGTCATCATTACCCACCAAGTCAACCAGACCCAATTCAAGAACTTGGTTGAAAAATTGGATTCAGAGGCGAATTTCGAACTCTTGAATACCTTTAAAGTCTTGGGAGAATAAGCATGAAAATTATTGTTCCAGCAACCAGTGCCAATGTAGGGCCAGGATTTGATTCTGTTGGGATTGCCGTGACTCGCTATTTGACCATTGAAGTCCTTGAACCAGCAGATGCTTGGTTTATTGAGCATGATCTTGGAGCAGGGATTCCGACAGACGAGAAAAACCTCTTGCTCTCAACAGCTCTTTCTATCTCAACGGATATGCAACCCCATCGGGTCAAGATGACTAGTGAAGTGCCTTTGGCGCGTGGTCTTGGATCTTCTAGCTCGGTCATTGTCGCAGGGATTGAATTGGCCAACCAATTAGCTAACCTCCAGCTATCAGATGCTGAGAAATTACGCATCGCGACCGAGATCGAAGGTCATCCGGATAATGTAGCTCCGGCTATCTTTGGGAATATGGTCATTGCGAGCTACATCGGTGAAGATGTCCAATATGTCACGGCTGACTTCCCAAGCTGTGACCTTGTGGCCTTTGTACCGAGCTACCAATTGAAGACCAGTGATAGTCGGAATGTCCTACCGAAAGAATGGTCTTATAAGGAAGCTGTCGCAGCTAGTAGCGTTGCCAATGTTGCCATCGCAGCTCTCCTCAAGGGAGATTTGCTGACGGCAGGTCGCTCGATCGAGTCAGATCATTTCCATGAGCGCTACCGTCAATCTCTTGTCAAAGAGTTCCCTCAGGTTAAAGAAGTCGCGCATGCGCATGGGGCTTACGCCACCTATCTGTCAGGAGCAGGCCCAACGATCATGAACCTCTTAGCCCCAGAGCATACAACAGCCTTTGTCGCAGCTCTTGAAAAACTCGGACTAGAAGGTCAGATTTTCCAACTTAAAATCGACACATTTGGCGTTCGTGTTGAGAAATAAACCTCAATGTAACACAAATGAAAGAAGGATGTATACGAATGTATATGTCCTTTTTGCTTCTTCTATGGTAGAATGGGAATTGTATGGGGAAAAGCTCAAGCTTTCCCGAAAATCTAGGGGGAAACATGAAACCAGAATATTTATATAGTATTGCTACCGATCTTGGTCTGCAATTTGATGGCGAAGCTCGTGTGATGTACGGGGAGCGTGAAGGCTTCTTGTTAGTCATTGAAGGCGCTCAAACCAAGAATGTATTTACCATTTCACTCAGTGTGAAACAAGGTTCCGAAGGAGACTTGATCGAAGAAAGTGAAATTCTTTGGAATGAATTGAAAGAACAATCAAAAGCCATTAATGCCATCTCTTCTGATGGTTACTTGACCTCGATCGTAGTCAAAGGTGGAATGACCAAAGGGAAGGCTGTCGAAACCTTATGGACAGCTATCCAAGATATTGTTGATTTCTTGCTCAACCACCAATTTGTGCAAGTGAATGCGGAAACTGGTGAGGAAGGGCCAATCGGTCTGTATCAAATTGGAGATGCGATCTTTTTAATCGACGATGAAACCTTTAGAGCCTACCAAGCCGAAGTGCAAGATACAGTTGAGGCTTATGAAGCGCGGGAAGAAAACTTCCTTTTAGGGATTGTAGGGGCTGTGATCGGTGTGATCATCGGTGGAGCAGTTGCCCTCTTGGTAGCGCGTCTTGGCTATGTATCTGTTTTAGCAGGGGCTGCCCTCGGTTATTGTACTATCAAAGGTTATGAGATTCTTGGTAAGAAATTGACTAAAAAAGGTGTGGTAGTTTCAGCTATTTTGATGGTCTTGACCGTCTTTTTGGTCAACCAATTAGATTATACTTTGGCGCTTATGAGTGAACTGGATTTGCCATTTGATATGTCCTGGACGCTTCTCAATGAAGCGACATTTTCAGGGGACGTCCCAGATAAATTTTACTTGAATCTAGGCTTGCTAGCTGTCTTTACTCTTGGTGGTGCTTGGATTTCGGTCAAATCAGCTCTGGATGGACAAAAGAATCGTGCTATCGCACGTAAAATTGCATAATAAATGGTAAAAGGAAGGCCTGAATATTATAGGTCTTCTTTTGTTTTTTAGGGTCGAAAAATAGTCAAAAATTTGGTATAATAGTTTGTATTTTTATAGAGAGAGAACAGACAGAAAGATGAATGAAAAAATGAATCAAATTCTTGAAGGGATTGATATCCGTTTTCAAGAACCATTAAAACATTATACCTATACAAAGGTCGGTGGGAATGCTGAATTTTTAGCCTTCCCTCGCAACCAATACGAATTAAAACGCATCGTCCAATTTGCCAACCAAGAGCAAATTCCATGGATGGTCCTGGGCAATGCGTCCAATATCATTGTCCGTGATGGGGGCATTCCGGGATTTGTCATTATGTTTGATCGCTTGCGAGATATCAGTGTGGATGGTTATGTGATCGAAGCAGAGGCAGGAGCTAAACTCATCGACACCACTCATGTGGCATTGCACCATAGTTTGAAAGGCTTCGAGTTTGCTAGTGGCATTCCAGGCAGTGTCGGTGGTGCTGTCTTTATGAATGCGGGAGCCTATGGGGGAGAAATCGCTCATGTCCTAGTATCCTGTAAGGTCTTGACCAAAGACGGGGAGATCGAAACTCTGTCAGCGAGTGAACTAGCTTTCGGTTACCGTCATTCTAAGATTCAAGAGACAGGTGCTGTCGTCATCTCTGCCAAATTTGCTTTGTCACCAGGCAATCACGAGCAAATCAAACAGGAGATGGATCGGTTGACCCATCTTCGTCAGTTGAAACAACCCCTTGAATACCCTTCTTGTGGATCTGTCTTTAAGCGTCCTGTCGGTCATTTTGCAGGTCAATTGATCAGCGAAGCAGGTCTGAAAGGCTATCGAATTGGTGGTGTGGAAGTTTCTGAAAAGCATGCTGGCTTTATGGTCAATGTCGACAATGGAACAGCTAAGGACTACGAAGACCTGATCGCCCATGTTATTGAGGCAGTAGAAGCTCACTCAGGCGTCCGTTTAGAACCAGAAGTTCGTATTATCGGTCAAGCCTAAGAACGTTAGTATTGAAGAACAATTGATAGTGTAAACATCGATAGCATCAGTCGGAAAGGGGGTGAGTGCCTATCGATACCGTAAATAGGTGGGGCAGTCTAATAAGTCCCCGAGAGGTATTGGTGGTCTGACAGGTCTTCCTGTCAGCCGCTGCGTTTTCGTTTGAAAAGCAGTTTGGTAATCGTAGTAAAGAAGGAATTTATGTGAATTGAAAAAACCAATTATTGAGTTTAAAAATGTAACAAAGGTCTTTGAAGATAGCGGAACCGTTGTCCTAAAGGATATCAATTTTGAATTGGAAGAAGGGAAGTTCTATACCCTGCTCGGTGCATCTGGATCAGGAAAATCAACTATCCTTAATATTATTGCTGGTCTTTTGGATGCTAGCTCTGGAGATGTCTACCTTGATGGGGAACGGATCAATGATGTCCCTACCAACAAGCGGGATGTCCACACCGTCTTTCAGTCCTATGCCCTGTTTCCGCATATGACGGTCTTTGAAAATGTGGCTTTTCCCCTTCGTTTGAAAAAGGTGGACAAGGCTGAGATTGAACGTCGGGTTTCAGAAGTCTTGAAAATGGTCCAGTTAGCTGGATTTGAAAAACGTTCGATCCAAAAATTATCTGGTGGTCAACGCCAACGGGTAGCTATTGCACGGGCTATTATCAATGAACCACGAGTGGTCCTTTTAGATGAGCCCTTGTCTGCACTTGACTTGAAACTTCGGACAGACATGCAGTATGAGTTGCGGGAATTGCAACAACGTTTGGGGATTACCTTTGTTTTTGTTACCCACGACCAAGAAGAAGCCCTTGCCATGAGTGACTGGATCTTTGTCATGAATGAAGGAGAGATCGTCCAATCTGGTACACCAGTAGATATCTATGATGAACCGATCAACCACTTTGTAGCTACCTTTATCGGGGAGTCCAACATTCTAGATGGGCGTATGATCGAGGACTACTTGGTGGAGTTTAATGGCAAACGCTTTGAAGCGGTCGATGGGGGAATGCGTCCAAATGAACCAGTTGAAGTCGTCATTCGTCCTGAAGACTTGCAAATCACCCTTCCTGAAGAAGGCAAGCTTCAAGTGAAGGTGGACACCCAGCTTTTCCGTGGTGTGCATTATGAGATCATCGCCTATGATGATTTGGGAAATGAGTGGATGATTCACTCCACTCGGAAGGCCATCGTAGGAGAAGTTATCGGGCTAGACTTTGAACCAGAAGATATCCACGTTATGCGTCTCAACGAAACCGAAGAAGAATTCGATGCGCGGATCGAAGAGTACGTTGAAGTGGAAGAGCAAGAAGCTGGTTTGATTAATGCCATTGAGGAGGAAAGAGATGAAGAAAACAACCTCTAATCTATTTATCCTCCCCTATTTCTTGTGGATTTTTCTCTTTGTCTTGGCTCCTGTAGTCATGATCATCTTTCAATCCTTTTTTAACGTTGAAGGGCAGTTTTCACTTGAAAACTACAAAGAGTTCTTTACTTCGCAAAATCTGACCTATTTAAAGATGAGCTTTAATTCGGTTCTTTATGCCGGAATTGTCACCCTGGTGACGCTCTTGATCTCCTATCCAACTGCTTACTTTTTGACGCTTCTTAAACACCGGCAGTTGTGGTTAATGTTGATCGTCTTGCCAACCTGGGTTAATCTCTTGCTCAAGGCCTATGCCTTTATCGGTATCTTTGGTCAAAACGGCTCCATCAATAGCTTTTTAAGCTTTCTCGGAGTCGCTCCCCAGCAGATCCTCTTTACCGATTTCTCCTTTATCTTTGTAGCCAGCTACATCGAGTTGCCTTTTATGATCTTGCCGATCTTTAATGTCTTAGATGACTTAGATCCAAACTTGATCAATGCCAGCTATGATTTGGGAGCCAATCGTTGGGATACCTTCCGTCATGTGGTCTTTCCTTTGTCCATGAATGGTGTCCGCTCAGGTGTGCAATCTGTCTTTATTCCTAGTCTGAGTCTCTTCATGTTGACACGGATGATCGGTGGAAACCGCGTCATTACCTTAGGAACTGCGATTGAACAGCACTTCCTGACAACACAAAACTGGGGAATGGGTTCTACTATCGGAGTTGTTCTGATCCTTGCCATGCTCTTTACCATGTGGGCAACGAGAGAAAGGAGAGAACGATGAAAAAAGTATCTCATTTCTATCTAGCTTTTGTCTTTCTGATCCTCTATCTTCCTATCTTCTATTTGATCTTTTATGCCTTCAATAAAGGGGGAGATATGAATGCCTTCACAGGGTTCACGCTTGAGCATTTCAATGAATTGTTCGCAGATGGTCGCCTGATGCTGATCTTATCAGAGACCTTCCTCTTGGCCTTCTTGTCAGCCTTGATTGCGACAGTGATTGGAACCTTTGGAGCCATCTATATTTACCAATCCAAGAAAAAGTTAGAAGGACCTTTGCTCTCCATCAACAACATTCTCATGGTAGCGCCAGACGTTATGATCGGGGCCAGCTTCTTGATTCTCTTTACGACGGTGAAGTACCAGCTAGGTTTCCTATCTGTTCTGGCTAGTCACGTAGCCTTCTCGATTCCCATTGTGGTCTTGATGGTCTTGCCACGTCTCAAGGAAATGAACCGGGATATGGTCAATGCTGCCTATGACTTAGGAGCTACCCAAGTGCAAATGCTCAAAGAGATCATGTTGCCGTATCTGACACCAGCCATTATTGCTGGCTACTTTATGGCCTTTACCTATTCGCTTGACGACTTTGCCGTGACCTTCTTTGTAACCGGAAATGGCTTTACAACCTTGTCCGTAGAGATCTACTCACGTGCGCGTCAAGGGATTTCCCTTAGTATCAATGCCTTGTCCGCCCTTGTCTTTCTCTTTAGTGTGCTCTTGGTCATCGGTTATTACTTTATCACCCGTGAAAAGGAGGAAGCAGCATGAAAAAACTTTATTCATTCCTAACTGGGATTGTCCTTGTCATTCTGGTCCTCTGGGGAATTAGTAACCAGATCGAAGCGAGCATGAATACCAAGAATAGTGACAAGTTGGTTATCTACAACTGGGGAGATTATATCGATCCAGACTTGCTCAAGGAATTTACCAAAGAAACAGGGATTCAGGTACAATATGATACTTTTGATTCCAACGAAGCCATGTATACTAAGATCAAGCAAGGGGGAACCACCTACGATATTGCGATTCCTAGTGAATACATGATTGCTAAGATGATGGATGAGCATCTGGTTGAAAAGTTAGACCAATCCAAGATCAAAGGGATGGAAAATATCGATCCAAAACTCTTGAACCAATCGTTTGATCCGGGCAACCAATATTCAGTCCCTTACTTCTGGGGTACCTTGGGGATTATCTACAATACCAAGATGGTCAAAAATGCTCCTGAACATTGGTCAGATCTCTGGCGTGAAGAGTACAGAAATGACATCATGATGTACGATGGTGCGCGTGAGGTCATGGGAATTGGTCTCAATACCTTGGGCTATAGCCTCAATGAAAAGGATCCAAAGAAATTGCAAGAGGCAGTAGATAAACTCTACACCTTGACACCAAACATCAAAGCTTTGGTGGCCGATGAGATGAAAGGCTATATGATCCAAAACAATGCGGCTATTGGGGTTACTTTCTCAGGAGAGGCTAGCCAAATGCTCGAAGCCAATAAGGATCTTCGCTATGTCGTCCCAACTGAAGCCAGCAACCTTTGGTTTGATAACATTGTCATTCCAAAAACAGTGAAAAATAAAGAAGCAGCATATGCCTTTATTAACTTCATGCTTCGTCCTAAAAATGCTTTGAAAAATGCTCTTTATGTCGGCTACTCTACGCCAAATAAAAAAGCCAAAGCCATGTTGCCAAAAGAAATCCAAGATGACCAATCCTTCTATCCAAGCGATGAAACACTGGACCATTTGGAAGTCTATCAACAATTAGGCAAGAAATTGCTTGGAGTCTATAACGATCTTTACCTTCAGGTCAAGATGTATCGGAAATAACACAAAAGGAACCTCAGGGTTCCTTTTTGATTGCTTTTGAAAAGCTCTAACTAGTGAGTTAGATTGAGATTCAAATGAAAGATGCTATAATAGTAAGGAAAGTGACTGGGCCATTCAGTCATGAAAGGAAGGATTGGAGAAGAAGAGATGAAGAGACAACTGGAACTATTTTTGATCATTCTGTTACCGATACTAGGACTGTTTTTTCTTGGAGGAAAAATCATGACCCTGGCCAAAAGGCCCGAACAGAAGATAACGGCCTCATCTTCAAAGAAAGTCGTACAAAAAACAAAAGAAGAAATAAAAAAAGAGCAAATCGCTTATCTCAAAGAGCATGAGCAAGAAATCGTCGATTTTGTGAAAGCCCAAAATCCGAAAGTCGAATCTGTTCAGATTGATTGGAACAGTATGCAAATTGAAGAGTCTGGAAACGGAACGCCTCAGGGTGGTGGATACAATTTATCTATTTCTGGTAAGATTAATCAATTAGAAAATACAAAATTCTCCGTTGATTTTTACCTAGAAGATCAAAATAGCATACCAACTATCAAAAAAATGGGCATGCTTAATGATATCTATATCGAGGAAAATGGTGGCTGGAAAATTTTTTCTTAAGTAAATAGAAGGATTAGTGTTAGGAGGAAGCATGAAAAGTAAAATGAAATGTACACTTAAGTTGATAGCTTTAATGATAATTTTCACAATTATTGGAGGTTGTACTGTAAAACAAAAAGCTCATACGAAACAAGCACAAACTGCCACCCCTTCCTCCACCAAAGAAGATACAGAAGTGCTCAAACAAAGGCAAGTCGACTTTTTAAAAAAACACGAGTCCGAAATTACGAACTACATAAAGTTGAATGATCCAGAAGTTGTTCGAGTCAAGTATGATTGGGATAGCGTGAAAGTAGGAGATAGTGGTTCTTTTACGGAATCTGGGTTTGACATTCGTTTAAAGGTCTATGGGGCAAATGATAAGGAACTTAATGGTTATTCATTTTTTATTGTCCCAAAACCAAATGTTGAGAATCCAATTTCAATTGATTCAATTTCTGGTTCGAATTTTCCTTAATAAAATCAACAGATCATTCTAGCTATGAAGAGGGAAGGATTCCAAAAATACTTAAGCTATGAGTTTATAATAGATCCAGAAATGATAGGTGGACATTTTAAAGAAAAATCTGTACAAAATGGTAGGAGGACTTATGAAAAGTCGAAAAATCATGATGATAGGTGTATCAATTGGGGTGGTGCTATGTATAGTTGGATGTACCGTGAAACAGAAGGAAGATACCAAGCAAGATAAAACGAATGTTTCTTCGTCAATCAAAGTAGACAAAAAAGCCATTAAACAAAAACAGCTCGCTTTTCTCAAGGAACATGAGCAAGAAATCGTCGATTTTGTGAAAGCCCAAAATCCGAAAGTCGAATCCGTTCAGATATATTGGGATGAAACTCAGTGGGGCGTGGCAGGAAATGGAACACCTCAAGGTGGTGACGAAATGATTCTCATTTTTGGTGGATTTAATCAAAATCCTGAATCGAGTTGGCGAGTTGATGTAGTCGTGGAAGATGGAAAAATTAATTTAAAAATGATGTCTTTGGGCCAATCCTTAAGGATAGGTGGAAGAATTTTCGAATAAATAAGTTGATAGATCAATTCGAAGTGAGTAGATTGGAGAGAATTGAATGAAGAGACAAATGGAACTATTTTTGATCATTTTGTTACCGATCCTAGGACTGGTTTTTCTTGGAAGAAAAATTATGACCCTGACCAAAAGCCCCGAACAGAAGATAACGACCTCATCTTCAAAGAAAGTCGTACAAAAACCAGATGAAGACATAAAAAAAGAACAACTGGACTACCTAAAAGAACACGAACAGGAGATTGTTGATTTAGTCAAAGCACAAAATTCAAAAGTTGAATCCGTTCAGATTGATTGGGATCAGACACAATGGAGTGATGGTGGACTGACAACTCCTGAATATTATATGAATGTTTTTGGACGTATAAATAATATTGAAGAATCGGGTTGGGGAGTAGATATCCCAATTAATGAGGATAATACATTAAATTTAGATGAGATGTATGTAGGATCCTACATTAGAGTAGGGGGGAAATTATTTGACTAATTGGAATTTAAAAAGTTTTGATAATCTATATGCTTCATTAGCAGAATCAGCTTACAGAGATAGACCAAATAAGTTTCCATATGAACAATTGGATCAAATCCAGGAAGAGCGTTCAAAGCTCAAATGGGAGTATGACAACGAGATAGATGCTTTTTATAAAAATCAGAGAAAGCTGGAATCGAAAGATAAAAAAAACAGTAAGGTTGTCCTTACTGTTTTTTTAGTTGGTTCCAGATGATGCTGTATCTGCGCCACTGTCTGTTGCTGTGGAGCCTTGGTCTTGTGCGGCAGATGAACTGGTTTCTGTAGCAGATGAGCTATCGGTTTCTTTTTGTGAACTTGTTTCTGTATTGCTTGAATTGGTTTGTGTATTGGTGTTAGCATCTGTATTGGTAGCGCTTGAGTCAGATCCCTTATCGTGAACCACGACGACGCTGGTGCTACTAGATGGTTTGTCTTCTGTTTTTTGATTGTCTTTATTGAGCAGGCTCATAATGGTAAAGGAAGTGACGATAATCCCTAAGAGACTGGCAATCGTAGCTACAACGGTTTGAAATACGGACAAACCTTGTTTGACTTTCTCACCGCGAGATGGTCTTGTATCTGCTTTTTCCTCAGGTTTTTGGTTTTTGTTACTTCTTGAATATTGTGACATGTTCATTCTCTTTCTATCAAAAATTGTTTTTTAACACTTTCCTATTATAAGTCATTTTCTGAAAAATGTCTAAAAAGAACTGAATTTTATAGAGTGATTTTGCCGCATCTCTCTTTATCAAATCCTTGTCCCAAGCGGTCAGAAATGATAAAATAGAAGTTACGTAAAAAGAAAGTGATGGATGCGTAGGACATGATCTATTTTGACAATTCAGCAACGACTAAACCCTATCCAGATGCCCTTGCGACTTATACAGAAGTAGCGACTCGGATCTGGGGCAACCCTTCTAGTTTGCACAATCTAGGTAGTCAAGCTACTCGTATTTTGGAAGCTTCTCGGAAACAAATTGCGGAGCTAATTGGCAAGAAAGCTGAGGAAATTTACTTCACGTCTGGTGGGACAGAAGGGGACAACTGGATCCTAAAGGGTGTCGCCTTTGAGAAAGCTCCTTATGGCAAGCATATCATTGTCTCTGACATCGAGCATCCCGCTATCAAGGAGTCAGCTGCTTGGCTAAAGACGCAGGGATTCGAAGTGGATTACGCTCCAGTGGATGCGCGAGGCTTTGTCAAGGTGGATGCCTTGGCTAACCTACTCCGTCCGGATACGACCTTGGTCTCTGTCATGGCCGTCAACAATGAGATTGGCTCCATTCAGCCCATACATGACATCGCGGCTCTCCTGGAAGATCGCCCAACGGTTAGTTTCCATGTCGATGCTGTTCAAGCTTTGGCAAAGGTAGCAACAGAAGTTTATCTACCAGAGCGCGTGGACTTTGCGACCTTCTCTAGTCACAAATTCCATGGACTTCGCGGAGTCGGCTTTGTCTACATCAAAGAAGGCAAAAAGATCACCCCTCTCTTAACCGGAGGTGGTCAAGAAAAAGAAATGCGCTCGACAACCGAGAACGTGGCAGGCATCGCAGCAACAGCAAAAGCCCTACGCTTAGCCATGGAAAACCAAGAAGCTTTTGCCAGCAAGACCCAGCAGATGAAAGAAGTCATCCGCGAAGAATTGGCTAACTATCCAGATGTTACTGTCTTTTCTGGTGAGGATCACTTTGCGCCTCACATCTTGACTTTCGGGATCAAAGGAGTTCGTGGAGAAGTAGTGGTCCATGCCTTTGAAGAGTTTGATATTTACATCTCGACAACCAGTGCCTGCTCGTCCAAAGCTGGTAAGCCAGCTGGAACATTGATTGCCATGGGAGTGGACAAGAGTATCGCCCAGACAGCTGTTCGCTTGAGCCTCGATCTTGAAAATGACATGAGCCAAGTCGAGCAATTCTTGACCAAGTTCAAACTGATTTATGAGCAAACACAAAAAGTACGTTAATTTTAGAAGGAAATCAACATGACCTTAACCTATTCAGAAATTATGATTCGCTATGGAGAGCTCTCTACTAAAGGAAAGAACCGCATGCGTTTCATCAATAAACTTCGCAATAATATCCAAGATGTATTATCTATCTATCCAGCTGTCAAAGTGACAGCCGACCGTGATCGAGCGCATGCTTATCTACATGGGACGGATTATGAACCGGTAGCCGAATCCCTCAAGCAAGTTTTTGGAATCCAAAATTTTTCACCCGTTTACAAGATTGAAAAATCAGTACCAGCCTTAAAAGCAGCGGTGCAAGAGATTATGAAGGAGATTTACAAGGACGGCTTGACCTTTAAAATCTCAAGTAAGCGCAGTGACCATACCTTTGAACTCGATAGTCGCGAGCTCAATCAAACCTTGGGAGGTGCTGTCTTTGAAGCGATTCCAACCATCCAAGCTCATATGAAAAAACCAGATATCAACATGCAAGTTGAAATTCGTGAAGAAGCAGCCTACATCTCTTATGAAACTATTAAGGGGGCAGGCGGCCTTCCTGTTGGTACGTCTGGCAAGGGCATGCTCATGCTTTCTGGTGGGATCGATTCTCCAGTAGCTGGCTACCTAGCCTTGAAGCGTGGGGTGGATATCGAGGCGGTTCACTTTGCGAGCCCCCCTTATACCAGCCCAGGTGCGCTGAAAAAAGCCCATGATTTAACACGGAAGTTGACCAAGTTTGGGGGCAATATCCAATTTATCGAGGTGCCCTTCACAGAGATCCAAGAGGAAATCAAGGCAAAAGCGCCAGAAGCTTACCTCATGACCCTGACTCGTCGCTTTATGATGCGCATAACAGACCGTATTCGCGAGGTTCGCGGTGGTTTGGTGATTATCAATGGTGAAAGCTTGGGACAAGTGGCTAGCCAAACCTTAGAGAGTATGCAGGCCATCAATGCAGTGACTAATACGCCGGTTATTCGTCCGGTAGTGACCATGGACAAGTTGGAAATCATCGATATTGCCCAAGCCATTGATACCTTTGAAATTTCTATCCAGCCATTCGAAGATTGTTGTACCATCTTTGCACCAGATCGTCCAAAGACCAATCCGAAACTCAAAAATGCAGAGCAGTATGAGCAACGGATGGATGTAGAAGCTTTGGTTGAGCGTGCTGTAGCTGGTATCATCGTAACAGAGATCACACCAAAAGCAGAAAAAGATGAGGTCGATGACCTGATCGAGGATTTGCTATAGGAGAGACTGGGAGTATCCAGCCTCTTTTTCTAACCAACTTAAAGGAGACAAGATGAAAAAAATTATCGTTTTAATGACAAGTTTGCTTCTGTTGACAGGCTGTGTCAAAGTATCATTTACTGGCCCGAAAAAAGAAGAAAAGACCAGCCAGTCAACCAGCAGTAAAAAAGAACCGCTCACATTTGTCAGAGCCGACCAGTACAAAGATCAGGACAACGAAGTCTTGGAAGCATCTGAGAAATTTATCAAGGAACATCCAACGCTTGGAGAACCTGGAAAATTATTTGTCTTTTTCCCAGGCTATACCTTTGGAAATGAGGAAAATCGCTTCGCCTTGTTCTTTATCGTGAATCGTACCACCACAACCATCGATCGTGATGGATCCTTTGTTCTGAATTTGGAATATGATGGGGAGCCACTATTCAAAGATGTCACAGTTGACTATGAAGTGAGCGAATCTGGTGTATTGAAACCCAATACGGCTGCAGCCATTCCTATCAAAATCACCAAGGAACAAGAAGAAAAAATGAAGAGCATGAACGATTCTTCAAAAGCAAAAATGAGTTTCAATGACTTTAAATTTAAGGATAAGTAGATGAAAGCCGGTTTTGAATGCGATCTTAAACTACAAGATACAAAAAATAGATTTTTCAAAGAAAATTCGCTTTCAAAGCGCAAAAATACTTGTCTTTGTCTGATAGAAGTGATATACTAAGAGAGTTGACTATGCACATGCCTGTGCAACCGCTCGAACATCGTCGCTCATTTCCATGAGAGTAAGTGGTTCGTCCCACGATGCTAGGCGAGTCTTCACAAAAATACGGGGAAACCCAAAAATACATAGGAGGTGCATAATGAGCACATACGCAATCATTAAAACTGGCGGAAAACAAGTTAAAGTTGAAGTTGGTCAAGCAGTCTACGTTGAAAAATTGAACGTTGAAGCTGGTCAAGAAGTTACATTTAACGAAGTTGTTCTTGTTGGTGGTGAAAACACTGTTGTCGGAACTCCACTTGTTTCAGGAGCTACTGTTGTTGGAACTGTTGAAAAACAAGGAAAACAAAAGAAAGTTGTTACTTACAAGTACAAACCTAAAAAAGGTAGCCACCGTAAACAAGGTCACCGTCAACCTTACACTAAAGTTGTCATCAACGCTATCAACGCTTAATTTTTAGGAGAACACATGATACAAGCAGTCTTTGAACGAGCCGAAGATGGCGAGCTGAGGAGTGCAGAAATCACTGGGCACGCTGGAAGCGGTGAATACGGCTTTGATGTCGTGTGTGCATCGGTTTCGACTCTAGCCATTAACTTTGTCAACTCTGTTGAGAAATTTGCAGGCTACGAACCGGATCTAGAATTAAACGAAGAAGAAGGTGGCTTCCTTCGGGTGACGATCCCGACAGATATTCCACCTCATCAGAGAGAAATGACCCAACTATTCTTTGAATCATTTTTCTTAGGGATGGCAAACTTATCGGAGAACTCATCAGAGTTCGTCCAAACAAGAGTTATCACAGAAAACTAACATGGAGGAAAACAATTATGTTGAAATTGAATCTTGCTAACTTGCAACTTTTCGCCCACAAAAAAGGTGGAGGTTCTACATCAAACGGACGTGATTCACAAGCAAAACGTCTTGGAGCTAAAGCAGCTGATGGACAAACTGTAACAGGTGGATCTATCCTTTACCGTCAACGCGGTACTCACATCTACCCAGGTGTGAACGTTGGACGTGGTGGAGACGATACTTTGTTCGCAAAAGTTGAAGGCGTAGTACGCTTCGAACGTAAAGGTCGCGATAAAAAACAAGTTTCTGTTTACCCAATCGCAAAATAAAAAGGTTTCCTTAACCTTTTTATCCCGAGCCTTGATCCAAAGGTGAGGAAGCTAGAAATAGCATAAATCAAAGCTTTCCGGATTGACGGAAGGCTTTTTTCTTTTATTTATTTAAAAATATCGTGTTTACTCTTGTTAATATAATGTTTGAATTTGTGTTTTTTGAAAAATGTAGTATAATAGAGACAAATATAGTAGGAATGGAAGTAGTACCATGAAAGATAGCAGACATGTTGAAATTCTTCAGGAACTGGATCGAAAAAGTGTGGTATCGGTCAAAGAGCTCAAGGAACTTTTTGGGGTGACAGACATGACCATTCGTCGCGATCTGATCGATCTTGAAAAACAAGGTCTTTTAGTTCGCGTACATGGTGGGGCCCACAAAAAAGTCAAAGATAGTTTATTAGAAGCTTCTCACAGTGAAAAAAATCTGATCAATATTGATGAGAAACGAACCATTGCCAAAAAATGTGCAGACTTGATCGAAAATGGGGATACCGTCTTTATTGGCTCTGGTACAACAACAGACTTTATCGGAGATTATTTGGAAGGAAAAGAAATTAGCATCGTCACTAATTCACTGCCTATTTTTGAAAAGCTCAAGGATTTTCCTAATTATGACTTGATCTTAGTTGGTGGTCGCTACCGGGTAAAGACACAAACCTTTGTCGGTCAATTTGCCAATAAACTCTTGAAAGAAATCAAGGTTTCTAAGGCCTTCATCGGGGTCAATGGCATCGATGGCCATAGTGTCTCCACAGCTAATGAAGAAGAAGGAAATGGCAATGCCATTATTCTGAACAATGCGATAGAGAAATATGTGGTAGCTGATAACAGCAAGTTTGATAGTTATTCCTTCTACAGTTTCTATCGCGTGGAAGATCTAAATGCCATTATTACCGATAATAGCATTCCAAAGAAAATCAAAGACAAATACGCCTTGTATACGAAAATCATTTAAGATCAAGAGGCTGGGACAAAAGTCCTAGCCTCTCGATTATTTTTGGATTGTCGAGCAAGACGCAGTGGTTGAGTGGGCTCTACTACGCTGATTTCATCAGCTTTTACAGCCCTACTCAACTGTGCGGAGGTGGGACGACGAAATCGAATTCTAACGAATTACCGATTTCTGTCCCACTCTCTTTTTACTTTTTTAATGATGTTGGAAAATGACGGATAGAAAGCGCTTTAGAGAGATATACAAACAAAATTAAACAAATTTAGACAAAAAATGATTGACAATCAATCAATATAGTGATATACTGAAGCTATAAATAAATAGTTAGATAAGGAGGTGGCAACAATGGGATTAAATCAACTCTTTAACAAAGATCTTGTATTTTGCCTACATGCCAAGGATCAAACAGATCTCTTTGAGCAGGTAGCAAGCTTATTGGAAGAGCGACAGATTGTGACACCAACCTATCGTTCCGCTTTGATTGAGCGTGAAAAGTCTTTCCCGACTGGATTAGACATGGAATTTCTTGGTAAGGACTTACCAAATGTGGCGATCCCGCACACAGACATTGTCCATAATCTCACTGAGAATGTGGTTGTGGTTCGTTTGGATCAACCCGTAACTTTCCATAATATGATTGCTCCAGATAAGGAAGTTCAAGTTTCACTTTTATTCTTCATTATCAATAATACGAGCTCAAGCCAAACCAATATTTTGGCCCAACTGATGGATTTCTTTACATCCAATGGAAATCTCGAAGCTCTATCAAAATTAGATAGTGAAGATAAGCTTTATCAATACATTACGGAAACTATTTCCTAAAACATTCGTAAATATTTATAATGGAGGACATCCAAATGATTAAAATTTTAGCTGCCTGTGGTGCAGGTGTTAACTCTAGCCACCAAATTAAGAATGCTTTGGAAGAAGAGTTGTCAAACCGTGGTTATGATGTGCGTTGTGACGCTGTCATGGTCAAAGACGTCAATGAAGATTTGATTTCTGGTTATGACATCTTTACTCCAATTGCTGCTACTGATTTGGGATTCGATCCTGGTATTCCAGTGGTAGAAGCAGGACCAATCTTGTTCCGTATTCCAGCGATGAGTGCGCCAGTCTTTGATAACATCGAAGCTGCCATTAAAGAACATGGATTAAGTTAATATTTTTTTAAACATGATTGTAAGCGTTATCCAATTATAAAATTGGGAACACTTTATGCTGTAAATTACAAAAAAATTCATAAATCGGGAGGATTTATTATGAATGGCATTATTGATTTTGCCAATAAATTTTTCAAACCCATCCTAGACATGGGTGCTCCGATCATCATGTTGATCGTCCTAACTCTATTGGCACTTTTGTTTGGAGTGAAATTCTCCAAAGCGCTTGAAGGTGGTATTAAACTTGCCATCGCCCTTACTGGTATCGGTGCTATCATCGGTATGTTGAATGGAGCTTTCTCAGCATCTCTTGCAAAATTCGTTGAGAATACTGGTATTCAATTGAATATCACAGACGTTGGTTGGGCGCCTCTTGCGACCATTACTTGGGGGTCTGCCTGGACACTTTACTTCTTGTTGATTATGTTGATCGTCAACGTTATCATGCTTGCGATCAAGAAAACGGATACGCTTGACGTCGATATCTTCGATATCTGGCACTTGTCTATCACTGGTCTTTTGATCAAATGGTATGCTGACAATAACGGTGTCAGCCAAGGAGTTTCACTTTTCGTTGCAACTCTTGCCGTTGTCCTTGTAGGGGTTATGAAAATCATCAACTCAGACTTGATGAAACCAACATTTGATGATTTGTTGAATGCACCAAGTTCATCACCTATGACATCTACTCACATGAACTACATGATGAACCCAATCATCATGGTCTTGGATAAAATCTTTGACAAATTCTTCCCAGGTCTTGATAAATACGACTTCGACGCTGCTAAATTGAACAAGAAGATCGGTTTCTGGGGATCTAAATTCTTTATCGGTTTCCTTCTTGGAATCGTCATCGGTATCATGGGTACTCCACATCCAGTTGCTGGTGTACAAGATGCTGACAAATGGGAATTGGTTATTAAAGGTTGGTTGAGCCTTGGTTTGACTGCCGGTGTCTGCTTGGAATTGTTCTCATTGATCGGTTCTTGGTTCATCGCAGCAGTAGAACCATTGTCACAAGGTATTACAAACGTTGCTACTAAACGTCTTCAAGGACGTAAATTCAACATCGGTTTGGACTGGCCATTTATCGCTGGTCGTGCTGAAATCTGGGCTTGTGCCAACGTACTTGCGCCAATCATGTTGATCGAAGCAGTGCTTCTTTCTAAAGTCGGAAATGGTATCTTGCCACTTGCAGGTATCATCGCTATGGGTGTAACTCCAGCCTTGTTGGTTGTAACACGCGGTAAATTGATCCGTATGATCATCTTTGGAAGCCTTCTCTTGCCACTCTTCCTTCTTTCAGGTACATTGATTGCACCATTTGCAACTCAATTGGCTAAGAGTGTTGATGCCTTCCCTAAAGGGGTAGCTTCTACTCAATTGATCACTCACTCAACTCTTGAAGGACCAGTTGAAAAATTGCTCGGTTGGACAATCGGTAACGCAACAACTGGTGATATCAAGGCTATCCTTGGTGTAGTTGTCTTCTTAGCATTCTATATCGGAATCTTCGCTTGGTACAGAAAACAAATGATCAAACGTAACGAAGAATATGCTGCAAATGCAAAATAATCGTTCCATGTAGTTTGAAAACTGACACCATATCTTTTCTAGATATGGTGTTTTTATTTTTAAAAAATGTTCGAAAATAAACAATTTAATGTTGACTTTCGTTCAAAATAGGTGTAATATAATATCAAAAGTAAGAAAATGTTTCTTTGTGAAAAATTAACAACAGGAATATTTGCTGAAACAAACAAAAGGAGGACAGGACATGTCTATTGTAATTGGTGCAGATGCTGCAGGATTAAGATTAAAAGATCTCGTGAAAGAGTTTCTTGTAAAAGAAAACTTCGATGTTGTAGATGTAACCGCTGAAGGTCAAGATTTTGTAGATGTGACACTTGCAGTTGCGAGCGAAGTGAACAAAAATGATCAAAATCTTGGAATCGTGATTGATGCTTATGGAGCTGGTCCATTTATGGTTGCGACTAAAATCAAAGGAATGGTGGCAGCAGAAGTTTCAGATGAACGTTCTGCTTATATGACACGTGGCCACAACAATTCTCGAATGATTACCATGGGAGCTGAAATTGTTGGAGATGAATTGGCGAAAAACATTGCCAAAGGCTTCGTCAATGGTAAATACGACGGCGGCCGTCACCAAATCCGTGTTGATATGTTGAATAAGATGTGCTAATGAGAGGAGAATTCAAATGAGAATTGCAATTGGTTGTGATCACATTGTGACAAATGAAAAAATGGCTGTTTCTGATTTTTTGAAATCAAAAGGATACGAAGTGCTCGACTTTGGGACTTATGACCATACACGTACCCACTATCCAATCTTTGGTAAGAAAGTCGGTGAAGCCGTAGCAAGTGGCCAAGCAGATCTTGGTGTTTGTATCTGTGGTACTGGTGTTGGGATTAACAATGCTGTTAACAAAGTACCTGGTATCCGTTCTGCCTTGGTACGCGATATGACAACTGCTCTCTATGCAAAAGAAGAATTGAACGCGAATGTCATCGGATTTGGTGGTAAAATTACTGGTGAATTGCTCATGTGCGATATCATTGAAGCATTTATCCACGCTGAATACAAACCAACTGAAGAAAATAAAAAATTGATCGCTAAGATCCAACATGTGGAAACACATAATGCTCATCAAGCGGATGCTGATTTCTTTACAGAATTCCTTGAAAAATGGGACCGTGGTGAATACCACGACTAAGAGGTGACGTATGATATTAACGGTCACGATGAACCCTTCGATTGATATTTCTTATCCTTTGGATGTACTCCAGTTGGATACAGTCAATCGTGTGGCTGAGGTGAGTAAGACAGCTGGTGGGAAAGGTCTTAACGTTACTCGTGTACTTTCTGAGATAAAGGATCCAGTGGCAGCGACTGGCCTACTTGGTGGTCGAACAGGGCAATTCATTCTCGATCATTTAGGAGAAGGGATAGAGGAACGTTTCTTTGAAATTGCTGGAGATACACGTAATTGTATCGCCATCCTTCACGAAGGCAAGCAAACAGAAATCTTAGAAAAAGGTCCAACCATTTCTGAGAAAGAAGGGAAAGACTTTCTAGACCATTATCGTCACTTGGTTGAACAAGTAGAGGTTGTTGCCATCTCTGGAAGTCTTCCTGCTGGTTTACCAGTGGACTACTATGCTAGCCTTGTCAAGATTGCAAGGGAAGCTGGGAAACCAGTCGTACTCGATTGCTCGGGAGCTTCTTTAGAAGCTGCCATTCAAGCAGCTGTCAAGCCTACGGTCATTAAACCAAACAATGAAGAATTATCACAGTTGTTAGGAAAAGAAGTGAGTAAGAATGTGGAAGACTTAAAAGAAGTTCTTCAGGATTCTCTCTTTGATGGCATCGAATGGGTGATTGTCTCCCTTGGTGCAAATGGCGCTTTCGCTAAGCATGGGGATGTCTTCTATAAGGTAGATATTCCTAAGATCGATGTCGTCAATCCAGTCGGATCTGGTGATTCGACTGTTGCAGGGATTGCATCTGGTCTCTATCATCATGAGAGTGACGCAGACTTGCTTAAGAAAGCAAATGTTCTTGGAATGTTAAATGCGCAAGAAGCGCAAACAGGACATGTCAACATGGGGCACTATGATGCCTTGTATCAACAATTAATCGTAAAAGAGGTATAAAATGGTATTAACAGAACAAAAACGCAACTATTTGGAACGTCTTAGTACAAAAGACGGTGTCATTTCAGCTTTGGCCTTCGACCAACGTGGAGCTTTGAAACGCTTGATGGCCAAATACCAAGACACTGAGCCAACTGTAGCACAAATGGAAGAATTAAAAGTCCTTGTAGCTGATGAATTGACAAAATATGCTTCATCTATGTTATTGGACCCAGAATATGGTCTACCTGCTACAAAAGCCTTGGACAAAGATGCAGGACTCTTGCTCGCATACGAAAAGACAGGCTACGATACTTCTAGCACCAAACGCTTGCCTGACTGCTTGAACCTTTGGTCAGCAAAACGCATCAAAGAACAAGGCGCAGATGCTGTGAAGTTCTTGCTCTACTATGATGTAGACAGTGCAGATGAACTCAACCAAGAAAAACAAGCTTATATCGAACGCATCGGTTCAGAATGTGTGGCAGAAGACATTCCATTCTTCCTTGAAATCTTGGCTTATGATGAAGGAATTGCAGATGCAACCTCTGCTGAATATGCAAAAGTGAAACCTCGTAAAGTCATTGAAGCTATGAAAGTCTTCTCAGATCCTCGTTTCAATATCGATGTATTGAAAGTAGAAGTTCCTGTCAATGTCAACTACGTGGAAGGTTTTGGAGAAGGTGAAGTTGTCTATAGTCGTGAAGAAGCTGCTGCCTTCTTTAAAGAACAAGAAGAAGCAACCAACCTTCCATACATCTACCTCAGTGCGGGTGTATCCGCAAAACTCTTCCAAGAAACTTTGGAATTTGCTCATGCATCAGGTGCTAACTTCAACGGTGTTCTTTGTGGACGTGCGACATGGGCAGGTTCAGTAGAAGCTTACATCAAAGATGGAGAAGCAGCTGCTCGTGAATGGCTTCGTACAGAAGGTCGTCAAAATATTGAAGAATTGAACGCAGTCTTGGCTAAAGTGGCAACACCTTGGACAGAACGCGTGTAAGAAACAAATTGTTATTGCCTCCTAAAGCAACATTTAGAACATTGGAAGGAAGAAATTCCTTCCAATGTTCTTCATTATTTTTAGGCTTTGTTTATTTTTTATAAAAAATGTTTAAAAATTTTCGCTGTAAGGGTTTACAAAATAAAAAACTTATGATAGAATAAGTTCATAAGTTAAATAGCAGTGAGCGTTACTAAGTTAGATTAGGCGTGACCACAAGTAGATTGAATGATTAGCATAGGCTAGTTTTTTCAGTTGCTTCGTGGTCATTTTTATTTGCTTTTAACAAATTTCACAAAGGAGAGCCTCATGTATCGTATTATCCATCCAATGAACAATAATGTTGCTTTGGTTCAAAATGAACTACAACAAGAGTTAATTGTTATTGGGAGTGGGATTGCTTTTGGGAAAAAGAAAAATGATCTAGTGGCTGATGATAAGGTCGAAAAAGTATTTCGTTTAAACACGGATGAGTCAAGAGAAAACTTTATGGCCCTTCTAAAGGATGTTCCTCTTGATTTCATTACAACCACTTATGAAGTGATTGATACCTTGTCTAAGAAATATGCTTATCCTGTTCAAGAATATATCTATGTGACACTAACAGATCACATCTTTTGTTCTTACCAGGCAGTTCAACAGGGAAGATATAAACACAGTGATCTTCCTGATGCGTCTGCTATGCATCCGATCCCCTATAAAATTGCAAAAGAAGCGATTGAAATCTTTCGAGAGCGGCTCTTGGATCAATTTCCTGATGACGAAGTGAATCGTATCGCCTATCACTTCATCAATGCACAAGGGGAAGTCATTCATGAGCAGGATCCTGATGTCCAAGATCGCCAAGCGATTTTGAAAGCTGTAGAGGAAAAATTAGCTCAAAATGGATTGAAACGAAAAGAAGAGAACAGTCATTTCTACGATCGCTTTATGATCCATCTTAATTATTTCCTTGACTCCCTAGATAAGGGAAGAGAGGATCCTGAAGGCTTGAGCGAGATGGAACAACTGATCCAGCTAAGTTATCCAAAGGCTTATGAGATTAGTCATCAGATCTACCAAACCATCGCTGAACAGACTGGAGCTAAGATATCTCCTAATGAAAAAGTCTATTTAGCCTTGCATATTCAACGTCTATTATAAAAATTTTCAAAAGGTATCATAAGGAGGAACCAACATGAATAAAGAGGAAGTCCAATTACTTGGGTTTGAAATTGTCGCTTATGCCGGTGACGCTCGATCAAAATTAATAGAAGCATTAAAAGCTGCTGAAAACGGTGATTTTGCGAAAGCAGAATCCTTAGTAGAAGAAGCAGGGTCCTGTATCGCTGAGGCTCACAAATCTCAAACGACCATGCTAGCGCAAGAAGCTGCAGGAGAAGAAATCCCCTATAGCATCACCATGATGCATGGTCAAGACCATCTCATGACAACGATCTTATTAAAAGACGTGATTCACCATCTGATTGAACTATATAAAAGAGGAGCAAAATAATGAATAAACTGATTGAACTAATTGAAAAAGGGAAACCTTTCTTTGAAAAGATTTCTCGTAATAAATATTTGCGAGCGATTCGGGATGGTTTCATTGCAGGGATGCCTGTGATCCTCTTCTCATCTATCTTCATCCTAATTGCGTATGTACCAAACGCTTGGGGGTTCCATTGGTCTAAAGATATTGAAACTTTATTGATGACTCCATATAGCTATTCTATGGGCATCTTGGCCTTCTTCGTTGGTGGGACAACGGCTAAGGCTTTGACAGATTCAATGAACCGTGACCTCCCAGCAACCAACCAAATAAACTTCATTTCAACAATGTTGGCTTCTATGGTTGGCTTCTTGCTCATGGCTGCTGAACCTGCTAAAGAAGGTGGATTCTTAACAGCATTCATGGGGACTAAAGGGTTGTTAACAGCCTTTATTGCTGCATTCATTACTGTTAATGTTTACAAAGTCTGTGTGAAAAACAATGTGACCATCCGCATGCCGGACGAGGTTCCACCAAATATTTCACAAGTATTTAAAGACTTGATTCCATTTACATTATCAGTTGTACTCTTGTACGCACTTGAATTAGTTGTTAAAGCAAGCCTTCATGTAACGGTTGCTGAATCAATCGGTACCCTTCTTGCTCCACTATTCTCAGCTGCTGACGGTTACCTTGGAATTACAATTATCTTTGGTGCTTATGCCTTCTTCTGGTTTGTAGGTATCCATGGTCCTTCAATTGTTGAGCCAGCTATCGCAGCGATTACTTATGCAAATGCTGAAGTAAACTTGAAATTGATTCAACAAGGAATGCACGCAGATAAGATTCTTACTTCAGGTACTCAAATGTTTATTGTTACTTTGGGTGGTACTGGTGCGACTCTTGTTGTTCCATTTATGTTCATGTGGTTAACGAAATCAAAACGTAACCGTGCAATTGGACGTGCATCTGTAGTCCCAACATTCTTTGGTGTTAACGAACCAATCTTGTTCGGTGCTCCATTGGTATTGAACCCAATCTTCTTCATTCCATTTATCTTTGCTCCAATTGCAAACGTTTGGATTTTCAAATTCTTTATCGATACACTTGGAATGAACTCATTTACTGCTAACCTACCATGGACAACTCCAGCCCCACTTGGTCTAGTTCTTGGTACTAACTTCCAATTTCTATCATTTGTTCTTGCCGCATTACTTATCGTAGTGGACGTAGTTATTTACTACCCATTCCTTAAAGTTTATGATGAACAAATTCTTGAAGAAGAACGTTCTGGTAAATCTAATGATGAATTGAAAGAAAAAGTAGCTGCAAACTTCAATACAGCGAAAGCTGATGCTGTTCTTGAAAAAGCTGGTGTTGAAAATGAACCAGCTCAAAACAATATCACAAAAGAAACAAACGTATTGGTTCTTTGTGCAGGTGGTGGTACAAGTGGTCTTCTTGCAAATGCTTTGAATAAAGCTGCTAAAGAATACAATGTTCCTGTAAAGGCCGCTGCTGGTGGTTACGGTGCTCACCGTGAAATGTTGCCAGAATTTGACCTTGTTATCCTTGCACCTCAAGTAGCTTCAAACTATGAAGATATGAAGGCTGAAACAGATAAACTTGGAATCAAATTGGCTAAGACTGAAGGAGCTCAATACATCAAGTTGACTCGTGATGGTAAAGGTGCTCTTGCATTCGTTCAAGCGCAATTCGATTAACGATAGGGACTGTGAAACAGTCTCCTATCGTAACGGAAATCGCTATGGCGATTTTCCTAATCGACTTGTTAATTCGTCGGTAAAAATATATCGTTTTTACCTCCTCATGTCACAATTCGGTGGCTTGGAACAAGAAGTGAGATGGAGATGGATGGCTCACTAACTCCTCTCCGCTCACTTTTCATTTGGTTCAATTAAGAAATAGGTGAAAAAATGACAAAAACACTTCCTAAAGATTTTATTTTTGGTGGGGCGACAGCTGCCTACCAGGCAGAAGGTGCGACTCATACAGATGGTAAAGGACCAGTTGCATGGGACAAATACTTAGCAGACAACTATTGGTATACTGCTGAACCAGCAAGTGATTTCTACCATAAATATCCAGTAGACTTACAGTTGGCTGAAGAATATGGCGTAAACGGAATTCGTATTTCTATTGCTTGGTCACGTATTTTCCCAACTGGTTATGGTGAAGTCAATCCAAAAGGGGTAGAATTCTATCATAAGTTATTTGCAGAATGCCATAAACGTCATGTAGAACCATTCGTAACTCTTCACCACTTTGATACTCCTGAAGCTCTTCACTCAAATGGAGACTTCTTGAATCGTGAAAATATCGAACACTTTGTAGATTATGCTGCCTTCTGTTTTGAAGAATTCCCAGAAGTCAACTACTGGACAACCTTCAATGAAATTGGCCCAATCGGTGATGGTCAATACTTAGTAGGTAAATTCCCACCAGGTATTCAATATGACCTTGCCAAAGTCTTCCAATCACACCACAATATGATGGTTTCTCATGCACGTGCTGTGAAATTGTACAAAGACAAAGGGTATACAGGTGAAATCGGGGTTGTTCATGCTCTTCCAACTAAGTATCCATTGGATCCTAAAAATCCTGCAGACGTACGTGCTGCTGAGTTGGAAGATATCATTCACAACAAATTTATCTTGGATGCTACTTACCTCGGTCATTATTCAGATGAAACCATGGAAGGGGTAAACCACATTCTTTCAGTTAATGGTGGTAGTCTGGATCTTCGGGACGAAGACTTTGCAGCACTTGAAGCAGCTAAAGATCTAAACGACTTCCTTGGAATTAACTACTACATGAGTGACTGGATGGAAGCCTTTGATGGTGAAACTGAAATCATCCACAACGGTAAAGGGGAAAAAGGAAGCTCTAAATACCAAATCAAAGGTGTTGGACGTCGTGTAGCTCCTGACTATGTACCTCGTACTGATTGGGACTGGATCATCTACCCTCAAGGTTTGTATGATCAAATCATGCGTGTCAAGAAAGATTATCCAAACTACAAGAAGATCTACATCACTGAAAACGGACTTGGATACAAAGATGAATTTGTGGACAACACTGTTTACGATGATGGCCGGATTGATTATGTGAAGCAACACTTGGAGGTCTTGTCTGATGCGATTGCAGATGGTGCTAATGTCAAAGGTTACTTCATCTGGTCTCTCATGGACGTCTTCTCTTGGTCTAATGGTTATGAAAAACGCTATGGTCTCTTTTATGTGGACTTTGAAACCCAAGAGCGCTATCCAAAGAAATCGGCTCATTGGTACAAGAAAGTAGCTGAAAGCCAAGTGATTGAATAAGTATCAACTGGAACTGTTTTAGTTCCAGTTTTTTATTTTCACTTGATGAGTGTCTCTTAAACGGATCTCTTCTTTCAGCCCCTAATTTATGGTATAATAGATCGATACTGTAATAAGGAAAATAGAATGAATATACAACAATTACGATATGTAGTGGCGATTGCCAACAGTGGTACTTTTCGTGAGGCTGCTGAAAAAATGTATGTGAGTCAGCCTAGCTTGTCCATCTCCGTCAGAGATCTGGAAAAAGAACTGGGGTTTAAGATTTTTCGTCGGACCAGTTCTGGGACTTTTTTGACCCGTCGGGGAATGGAATTTTATGAAAAAGCGCAGGACGTGGTCAAAGGGTTTGATGTGTTTCAAAATCAATATGCCAGTCCTGAAGAAGAGAAGAAAGAATTCTCTATTTCTAGTCAACACTATGACTTCTTGCCACCTTTGATGACGGAATTCTCGATCCGCTATCCGGAAAATAAAAACTTCCGCATCTTTGAATCAACGACGGTTCAAATTTTGGACGAAGTGGCTCAAGGGCATAGTGAGTTGGGGATTATTTATCTCAATCGTCAAAATACCAAGGGGATTATGCAACGGGTCGATAAATTAGGGCTTGAAGTAGTGGATTTGATTCCTTTTCAGACTCATATTTATCTTCGCAAAGGACATCCTTTGGCTAAGAAGAAAAAACTGGTTATGGAAGATCTAGCTCAGTTGCCAACTGTTCGTTTTACCCAAGAAAAAGATGAGTACCTCTATTATTCAGAGAACTTTGTCGATACCAGCTCGAGCTCACAAATGTTCAATGTGACCGACCGGGCTACCTTGAATGGAATCTTGGAGCGGACGGATGCTTATGCGACGGGATCTGGCTTTTTGGATAGCCAGTCCGTGAATGGCATTACCGTGATTCCTTTGGAAGACAACTTAGACAATAAAATGGTCTATGTCAAACGCGAAGAGATGGATCTCTCTCCTGTAGCAGAGAAGTTTGTCGAGGTCATGGTAGAATATTTTGATCAAAAGAGGTAAGAAATGAAGAGAAAAACAATGGTCCCAGTAGCGATCGTCCTTTTGGTCCTACTGGATCAGCTGGTCAAATGGTATGTGGTGAAGAACATTCCACTGGGTGTCGTCAAGTCTTTTATTCCCCATGTGGTCAGTCTGACTTATCTTCAAAACACAGGTGCAGCTTTTTCGCTTCTTGAAAATCAGCAATGGTTCTTTACCCTCATCACGCTAGTCGTGATGGTGGGGGCCTTTTACTATCTCTATAAGCACCTCAAGGGATCGCTTTGGATGGTGACAGGCTTGACCTTGGTGATTGCGGGTGGATTGGGGAATTTTATCGATCGCCTGCGTCAGGGCTTTGTAGTCGATATGTTCCACCTGGATTTTATGAATTTTGCCATTTTTAATGTAGCAGATAGTTATTTGACAGTTGGAGTTTTCTTGCTCCTGATCCTGATGTTGAAAGAGGAAACGCATGGAAATTAAAATCGAAGTAGCCGGTGCGCGACTGGATAAGGCTTTGGCGGATTTGACTCCCTTGTCACGAGCTGTGGCCAATGAGCAGATCAAAGAAGGAAAAGTTCTGGTCAATGGAACCGTGAAAAAAGCTAAGTATACGGTCAAAGAAGGAGATATCATCCAGTATGAAGTCCCAGAAGTGGAAGAGGTCAGCTATGAAGCAGAAGATCTGCCCTTAGACATCGTCTATGAGGACCAGGATGTTGTGGTGGTCAATAAGCCACAGGGTATGGTTGTTCACCCCAGTGCGGGTCATACCAGCGGGACCTTGGTCAATGCGCTCTTATACCATGTCAAGGACCTTTCAGGGATCAATGGAGAATTGCGTCCAGGGATCGTCCACCGGATTGACAAAGACACGTCAGGCCTCTTGATGGTCGCAAAAAATGACCAAGCCCACGTCGCCTTAGCAGAGGAACTCAAAGACAAAAAATCTCTCCGGAAGTATTGGGCCATTGTCCATGGCAATCTTCCGAACGATCGGGGCATGATCGAAGCACCAATTGGTCGCAGTGAAAAGGACCGGAAAAAACAAGCAGTGACGGCGAAAGGAAAACCTGCAGTGACCCGTTTTCAAGTCTTGGAGCGCTTTGGAAATTACACCTTGGTAGAGTTGCAACTGGAGACCGGTCGCACCCACCAAATTCGGGTGCACATGGCCTATATCGGCCATCCAGTAGCTGGAGATCCTGCTTATGGTCCTAAGAAGACACTCAAAGGACAAGGACAGTTTCTGCATGCGCGGACACTCGGCTTTACCCATCCTCGTACAGGAGAGACCTTGGAATTTACGGCAGAAGTGCCAGCGATCTTTGAGAAAACGCTGGAAGACCTTCGAAAAGGATAGTGAAGATGGCTGAATGGAGATTCAGTCACTTTCATTACATACGAAATAAATAGTATTAGAAAGAAAAATAGAGATGAAAGCAAAACGAATCGTCTTTAAAGTAGGGACCTCGTCTTTGACCAATCCCGATGGGAGTCTCTCCAGACAGAAGGTCAAGGTCATTACCCAGCAGTTGGCTCTCTTACACGAATCGGGCCATGAGTTGATCTTGGTCTCATCAGGGGCGGTTGCTGCTGGGTTTGGCGCCCTTGGTTTTAAGAAACGGCCGACTAAGGTGGCAGACAAGCAAGCCTCTGCGGCAGTTGGGCAAGGCTTACTGATGGAAGAATATACAGCCAACCTGCTCTTACGCAACATTGTTTCTGCGCAGATTTTGTTGACCCAGGATGACTTTGCGGATCAACGCCGCTATAAGAATGCCCACCAGGCCCTTTCTGTCTTGCTCAATCGTGGGGCCATTCCGATTATCAATGAAAACGATACGGTCTCGATTGCCGAGTTAAAAGTAGGTGACAATGATACCTTGAGTGCGCAGGTTGCAGCCATGGTTCAAGCTGATCTTTTGGTGCTTTTAACGGATGTCGATGGTCTCTATACAGCCAATCCTTCTCAGGATCCAACAGCTAAGCGCTTGGATCGAATCGAATACATTTCTCGCGAGATGATCGAGATGGCTGGTGGTGCTGGCAGTAGCAATGGAACTGGCGGTATGTTGACCAAACTCAAGGCAGCGACCCTTGCGACCGAGTCAGGGGTTCCCGTCTATATTTGCTCGTCTCTCAAGTCTGATGCCTTGATCGAAGCAGCAGAGGGGCAAGCAGATGGCAGTTACTTCCTTGCAGAAGATAAGGGCTTAAAAACGCAGAAGCAATGGCTAGCCTTTTATGCAGAAAGCAAAGGTGCCGTTTGGGTGGATGCTGGAGCAGCGGAAGCCCTGTTGGATCATGGAAAGAGTCTATTGATTTCTGGTGTGACCAAGGCAGAAGGGGATTTTTCTTATCACGACATTGTCAGCGTCTATCATCAAGAGACTGGTCAATTGTTAGGAAAAGGGAAAGTCCGTCTCGGCCAATCAGCTGTGCGCGATCTGCTCCAATCTAAAAAAGCTAAGGGAATCCTCATCCACCGGGATGATTGGATCTCGGTAACTCCTGAGATTGACCTACTCTTTACAGAATTCTAGAGGAACACGTATGGGAACAACACAAGAACAATTAGCCTTAGCGAAATCAGCTAAGAAAAGCATCAATACATCCAGTACAGCTCTTAAAAATCAGGCCTTGGAGGCCATGGCTAGCCAGCTTTTAAAAGCAACTGAAGCCATTTTAGCAGCCAATCAAATCGATATGGAAGCGGCACGCGGGAAGATTTCTGAAGTCATGCTGGATCGCCTCTTTCTTGATCAAGAGCGGATTGCCGGTATGGCACAAGGAATTCGTGCTTTAATCGACCTGCCAGATCCGATTGGGGAGGTGCTGGATACTGAAGTCTTGGAAAATGGCCTTGAAATCCAGAAAGTCCGAGTCGCTATGGGTGTTATTGGCATCATTTATGAAAGCCGTCCGAATGTAACATCAGATGCTGCAGCGCTTGCCATCAAGAGTGGAAATGCAGTGGTCCTTCGTACTGGGAAGGATGCCTTTCATTCTGCTCAAGCGATCGTGACAGCCCTCAAGGCTGGATTGGAAGAAGCTGGATTCAATCCAGATCTTCTCCAACTGATCCAAGATACGAGTCGAGCTTCTAGCCTTGCTATGATGAAGGCTAAGGGCTATCTAGATTTGCTCATTCCACGTGGTGGTGCTGGATTGATCCAAGCGGTGGTTGAAAATGCCATTGTCCCTGTGATCGAGACAGGAACTGGGATCGTCCATGTCTATGTGGACAAGGAGGCTGATTTCCAGAAAGCACTCGCCATTATTGAAAATGCCAAGACTAGTCGGCCGTCTGTCTGCAATGCTATGGAGGTCTTGTTGGTGGATCGAGCGATCGCGTCTGATTTCTTGCCCTTGGTCAAAGAGCGCTTAGTGGATGAGCGGGAAAGATCGGTTGAGTTGCGCCTAGATGAGGACGCACAGGCTATCATTTCGGGGACAGCAGCGCAGGAGCAGGATTTTGATACCGAATTTTTAGATTATATTTTAGCAGTCAAGGTCGTTGATGGAGTTGAGGAAGCGGTGGACCACATAGAAGCCCACAGCACCCATCATTCGGATGCTATTGTGACTGAAAATCCTGAGACAGCCGCTTATTTTACCAAGCAAGTAGATTCAGCAGCCGTTTATGTCAATGCGTCTACACGCTTTACAGATGGGGGTCAATTTGGCCTAGGTTGTGAAATGGGGATCTCGACCCAAAAACTCCATGCGCGTGGACCGATGGGACTGCGGGAGATGACCAGTTACAAGTATATCGTCAGTGGAAATGGTCAAGTGAGGTAAGTCATGAAAGTAGCATTTATCGGTCTTGGAAACATGGGTGCTAGTCTAGCCAAAGCAGTCGCAAAAGAAGTGGACGCGCAAGACCTGCTCTTGGTCAATCGTTCTCCTCAAAAGGTGCAAGAGTTTATCAGCCAGTATGGGGGAACGGCGTCTGATCTTGGACAAGTCTTTCAAGAAGCTGAAGTAATCTTTTTAGGGGTCAAACCCTATCAGATCTGCCCTCTTTTAGAAGAGTACCAGGGCATCTTAGCCCAACGCTCCAATCTCTTGCTGGTTTCTATGGCTGCAGGCCTGGAACTTGAAAAGATGGCTGACATGGTCCAGAACGACCAGCTAGGGCTAATTCGCATCATGCCCAATACGCCTGTAGCGATCGGTCAGGGTGTCATCAGTCTGGCCCGCTCCCAAGCAGTGACAGACCAGCAAGTATCCAAAGTCAAGCAACTTTTAGCAGGAGCTGGAGCTCTCTATGAAATCGAAGAAAAATTGATGGATCCTGCAACGGCTGTCGCAGGCTGTGGGCCAGCCTTTGTCTATCAGATGATTGAAGCTATGGCAGATGCAGGAGTAGGATTAGGACTTTCACGAGAGCAAGCCTTGCAGATGGCTGCACAGACCTTCCAAGGAGCCAGTCAAATGGTCCTAGAGACAGGCGAGCATCCAGCTCGCTTGCGAGATGCAGTTTGTAGCCCAGGTGGCTCTACTATTGCAGGAGTTAATCGCCTGGAACAAGTCGGCTTACGGGGCGACATCATTGCTGGAGTGGAAGCAGCCTATAAACGTACCCAAGAAATGGGACAAGAGGCAGCGAAGGAATAGAAAAAGATTGGTTTTTACCAATCTTTCAAGTTGAAGATATAGTCCTCTTAGAAACTTTCCTTAGGTGAGAACGGACGTCAGCGAACTTCATAGAAGTTCCATGACTTAGTTTTGAATCTAAGGCTTCAAAACTCCCGAGTGCTTGAAACAATCCTGTTTCAAGCACTTTTCTCACGGCGGAAAGTTCCAATAGAGGATTGGATAACACTGACTAATATATTTTTATAGGATTTGTATAATAGAACATTTTTTCTACGTTCTCCAAGATTGGTTTTTTTGCCAATCTTTTTTTACGTTAGAGCGACTCTATCTCTACGAAGCCATGTTCAGTCAGACGATAGATTTTTTGGCAGACTTCTTTGAGGAAGGTCCGATCGTGGGAGACTGTAACCAGTCCGCCTGGGTAGTCTGCGAATAGGCGACGAATTTCTGGTTGGGAAGTGGGGGAAAAATTACGAGTAGGCTCGTCCAAGAGCAGAAACTGGGGACTTGTGAGTACTAATTGAAGGAGGAAGAGTTTTCCTTGCTGGCCACCAGAAAGTTCAGAGATAGGATGATGCATTTCAGAATAAGTAAAGTTGAGGGAGGCTAAATGCAATTGAATGGTGTTGATTTCTTCGCGATCACCTGAATGCTGTAGAAATTGAACGGGTGTCTGAGTCAGAGGGAGAAGTTCAGTGTAATCTTGTGGCATATAGGCAGTGCGGATACTTTCATTCTTCTGTAGACTTTTCCATATCATTTTTAGGAAAGTGGATTTCCCCACACCGTTGGAACCGATAATCCCTATTTTATCCTGTCCTAGAAGAGTAAGGGAGAGGTTCTTGACCAGGACCCGATCACCAATGGCGAGTTCTTCCTGATCTAATAGAAGGACTCGTTTTTGAGGAGACAAGGGAGTGAGGGGAGGAAAATGCAGATTGATGACTTCCTCATCATAGGGTTGGGGAGTCATGGATTGGAATTCTCGCTCGTAGCGCTTTTCTTGTGAGAGGAGGGACTTCATTTTCTTTGCCAGGAGACGTCCAGCAGTGCTATCCTTAGTGTTTCGTAAGGATGTTTCAACTTGCTGACGGACGCGGCGATGCTTCTCCATTGTTTTCTTGTAGGTTCGTTGATCGTTGGCAGCTTGCTGGGACTGCTGCTTGAATTGTTGCTCCCTTTGGCTACTGTAGTCCTGATAGCCTATGTGCTCTACAATGGTTTCAGCCTCCTTGCGGTGTTTGATCTGTCTTAGGTGGATGATCGTATCCGCCGTCTGAGTCAAAAAATCCTCATGATGGGAAATAAATAGGATGGTTTGGGGACTTGTTTGGATCATCTGCTGGAGCCAGTCCAGGGTTTCCAAATCCAGATCGTTCGAAGGTTCATCTAAAAATAGTAATTCATGAGGACGACAAAGTTCGTGAAGCAGTTGGACTTTGAGGGCTTCTCCTCCAGATAGACTTCCAATAGCTTGGTCGCTCGCAAAGCGGTCGCTATCAAATTGCAATTGATCAGCCAGTCTGTAGAGGGTGGCATAGTCTAGCTCGTCTTCTCCAAAAAAATATTCTTCCAATGTTTTTCCCTTCAATACTTCCGGCAAAGACTGGGGAATATAGGCATAGGAGTGAAAGGAAGTGGTGATTTCGCCTTCTATTGTCAGATAATCTGGTAGGGATTTTGGGGACATGAGGACGTGAAGTAAGGAAGATTTTCCATTTCCTTCTTCGCCAATAATGGCAACTTTTTCTCCTTCATGAATGGTTAAGGACAGATCGCGAACCAGATCGCGTAAATCTTTTGTATGGCGGATGGTGAGGTGGGATAGTTTTAGCATAAGATTCCTTTCTACTGGGACAAAAAACAGCTCTACCTATTTAGTAGAGCTGTATTCAAGTGGAACCCAAACAGAAAAAGATCTAATATAGCCAACAAGAAGTTGGAGAATAGGCAAGAGGGTACACAAAAAGAGATAGAACAAGCAGTCCACTAAATAAAGTATTTTATTTAACGAAACTTAGTTGTTCATATCTCCTTACCTCCGAATATGATTAAATTCATTCTATTCCTTTTATTCCTTCTTGTCAAGGAATTCCTGGCTTCTTATTCCCTTTTCTTTTCGGACTTAGGGGGATTTTATGGTATAATTAAAGGTATGCATACAAAACCAACGTCCGCTTATGTCCACATCCCATTTTGTACCCAGATTTGTTTTTATTGTGATTTTTCGAAGGTTTTTATCAAGAACCAACCGGTCGATGCTTATTTGGATCATTTGATCCAAGAATTTCGTCGGGAAGAAATCACAAATTTACGGACTCTCTATATTGGGGGTGGGACACCGACAGCCTTAACTGCGGATCAGCTAGAGTATCTGCTCAAGGAGCTGACCAAGTCACTTGATCTTTCTCAGATGGAGGAGTTGACCATCGAGGCCAATCCTGGTGATTTGGATCCGGATAAGATTGCTGTCTTAAAGGATTCACCGGTTAATCGGGTTTCTTTAGGCGTACAGACCTTTGATAATCGCTTGCTCAAAAAGATTGGTCGGAGCCATCAAGAGCAGGATATCTATGACAATATCGATCGTCTGAAGCTGGCTGGTTTTGACAATATTTCGATCGACCTCATCTATGCCCTTCCGACGCAAACCATGGAGCAGGTCAAGGAAAATGTCGCTAAGGCTCTTGCCCTCGACATTCCTCATATGAGCCTCTATAGCTTGATTCTGGAGAATCACACGGTCTTTATGAATCGCATGAGACGGGGCAAGCTTCCTCTACCAAAAGAGGAGTTAGAAGCGGAGATGTTTGAATACATCATTCAGGAGTTGGAGCGTGCGGGCTTTGAGCATTATGAAATTTCTAATTTCTCCAAGCCTGGTTTTGAAAGTCGACATAATCTCATGTATTGGGACAATGCTGAGTATTATGGTCTGGGAGCTGGAGCATCCGGCTATGTCGATGGGATTCGCTACAAGAATCATGGCCCCATTCGTCACTATATGCAGGCTGTCGAAGAGGGAAATGCGCGTGTCCAAGAAGAGTATCTGACTCAGACAGAAATGATGGAAGAAGAGATGTTTCTAGGACTACGTAAGAAAACAGGCGTTTCCAAGAAGCGTTTTGAAGAGAAGTTTGGTGTGAATTTTGACCAACAATATGGATCAGTGGTTGAGGAATTGATCCAGCAGGGCCTTTTGGTACCTGACAAGGACATTGTACGAATGACCAAGAAAGGTCTCTTTTTAGGAGACACTGTAGCAGAGAAGTTTATTTTGGAGTAGAAAATGGCAAAAACATTTGAATACAGCATGAAAATTCCGTTTGATATGAGCGATGTCAATGGTTATATTAAGATTCCCCAATTGATCTTGCTGTCTTTACAGGTATCGGGCATGCAATCGATTGAGCTGGGTATGAGTGATATGTATATTTTAGAGAACTACAATCTAGTCTGGATTATCACGGATTACAATATGAAGATCGAGCGTCTCCCTGTTTTTGATGAGAAAATCACCATCGAAACCTATGCCAAGAGTCACAATCGACTTTTCTGCTACCGGGCCTTTAATATCAAGGATGAAGCAGGAAATACCATCATTGAGATGGTCGCGACCTTTGTCTTGATGGATCGTGATACGCGCAAGGTCCATCCAGTTATGAGCGAAATCACGGATGCCTTTGACTCTGAGTTTTCAAAAACCATGATCCGTGGTCCCCGTTTCAAAGAATTAGAGGGGGGCGTCGAGCAAGAATACCGGGTTCGCTTTTACGACTTGGATATGAACGGACATGTCAATAATAGCAAGTACTTGGATTGGGTTTTTGAGGTGATGGGAGCAGACTTCTTGACCCATCATGTCCCTAAAAAAGTTCATCTAAAATATGTCAAAGAAGTACTAGCAGGAGGTCTCATCACCTCTCAATATGAACAAGAGGGCTTGAAAACTCAGCACCAAATTACTTCAGATGGTCAGATCAATGCCCAAGCTGAAATTGAGTGGGAAGAAGTAGAAGAAAAGGGTTGGAATTATGGAAAGTAGAAGATTAAAAAATAAAAAACAGGAACTTGAAAGCTATCAAAAACGGGTTGTGGCCTATGCCAAGCGTCAAAAGAACCCTTTGTACATGTTGGGAGATTGGCTCTTGACTCTTTGTGCTTTGGGCATCATCCTGGTGGAAGAAATTTACAAATTTTTCCGCTACCGTTTGAATTTAGAGAGTTTTAGCCGTTTCTTGAAAGAAGATGTACGTTGGTATCGGGTCTGGATCCATTTCACCCTGGCCTTTCTCTTACCTGTCGTGATCTTTTCGGTCGGCATTACCAGCCAATCAGGCTCTTTCTGGTCTAATTTCTATCATCGTTTGTCTCAAGGCGTGCTCTTTAGCACAACTGTCAGCCTCGCTGCGACCTTGGTGACTGATTTTGTAGAAAATTTGCAACCAGAAACCAAGTCAGACGGCCGGAACCGGAGCACCAAACGCACGGTTTATCAAATCAGTGTGGATCAGGCAACCGTAATAGGCTTGTTATTGACCATTGTGATTCTCATGGTAGCATCCTTCTTGTTCACCCAATCAGGAAGTCAAGGGATCAATTTTACAGGGTTGATTTTACAATTTGTCCTCTATGCTGGAGCCTTGCTCTTGTATGGATCTGGTGGACGAGTCGATGCAGAGAAGTTGCATGAAAAAGCTGATACAGAAAGGGAAGAATAAATGCACTACAAGGGCTATTTGATTGATTTGGATGGCACTATTTACAAAGGAAAATCACGAATTCCTGCAGGAGAAGCTTTTGTTCATGAACTGCAGGCGCGTGAGATTCCCTATCTCTTTGTGACCAACAATACAACCCGCACACCAGAGACTGTCCGGGATATGCTAGCGACTCATTTCAATATTGAAACCCCAGTTTCGACTATCTATACAGCTACCCTTGCGACCATTGACTACATGAATGACCAAAATTTGGGCAAAAAGGTCTATGTGATCGGAGAAGCGGGGCTCAAAGATGCTATTGAAGAAGCTGGCTATATCATGGACGAAGAAGCACCTGATTATGTGGTGATTGGCCTCGATTGGCAAGTGGATTATGAGAAGTTTGCTATTGCGACCTTGGCGATTCAAAAAGGAGCTCATTTTATTGGAACCAATCCGGACCTGAACATTCCAACAGAGCGTGGCTTGATGCCTGGAGCAGGATCCCTGATTGCCCTTGTCGAAGCAGCGACACGGGTCGAGCCTGTGATCATTGGAAAACCAAAGGCCATCATTATGGACAAGGCCATTGAACACCTAAGTCTTGAAAGAGAAGAAGTGGTCATGGTTGGGGACAATTATTTAACAGATATTCGTGCGGGTATTGACAATGGGATTCCAACCCTTTTGGTAACGACAGGTTTTACCAAACCAGAAGAAGTGCCAACCTTACCAATTGCACCGACACATGTTGTTGCCAGTCTAGCGGAGTGGGATTTTGATGCTTAAAAGTTTGAAATCAATCAACCTATTTTTCTTTATTTTGTCAGCTGCCATCCTTCTCACCATTGCTCTAGCTTGGGCCCTCTATCCCATGGAGATTCATTGGTTGGGGATTCAAAGCCGGACTGGTTTTTCGGCATCTGTCATCATGAAGAATTTTAATGTCTTGATGAACTACTTGACCAACCCTTTTCAATGGGTGTTGAAGATGCCTCAATTCCCCTCTTCAAAAAATGGACTGCACCATTTTGAGGCTGTCAAGTACCTATTTCACTTAGTGACGGTCGTTTTCGTGGTCACACTCCCTGGTTTTATCCAGTTTATGCGGACAGTTGTCAAAAAAGGCTACTTGGCCTTGTACCGTAGTCTCTTCTTTTGGATGATGGTTTTACCAGTAGTGCTTGCAGTGATAGCTGTTATGATTGGCTTTGATCAATTCTTTACGCTCTTTCATCAGGTCTTATTTGCTGGAGATAATACTTGGCTCTTTGATCCGCGCGTGGATTCGATTATTCTTGCATTACCAGAAGACTACTTTATGCATGCCTTTTTGATTTTCTTTGTCTTATACGAAGGAATGTGTGCAAGTTTTTATCTATTTTCTAGGAGGAAGAAATGAACCAATACAACCGATTATTAGACCCTAAAAAAGATATAGGAAGGTATTCCGGTACACTTGCCATTTATCTCTTGGTAATGACCTTGGTAACCGTCCTGTGGGAAGTCCTCCTTGGATTGACCATTGCAGGCTCTCTCAGAAAAGATCCAAGTCAAGTAACGGAGAAACTCAATGCCCTGAATGTTTGGGCAGGTATTCCCTACCTTATCTCTATTTCCATTGGACTCTTTCTCTTTAATGCCTATCGCAAGAAGGCCCTTTATAAATATGATCTTAAGCACAGGGGACGTAAGATGACTCTTTCAGTCTTCTTTATTCTTCTCGCCTTTCTTGGCTTTTCTCAAGTCTTTTCATCTGTGATGACACAAATGATTGAGCGCATGTTTGAGACCATTGGCCTTCATTCTCCAACACCCGATCTAGGTGATACGATTGAGCGATCATGGACTATGCTCTTGTATGCTGGGTTTTTTGGTCCAATCACAGAGGAATTCTTCTTCCGTGGGGCAGGCTTGCGTGGCTTGGAACGGTATGGCAAGGTCTTTGCCATTGTTATGACGGCTATCTTGTTTGGTCTCTTCCATGCCAATTTTGACCAGCTCTTTTTCGCGAGTATCATTGGTCTAGGTTTCGGCTACATTGCCTTTGAATACAATATCTGGTGGGCTATTTTCTATCACATTTTCAATAACTTTGTGATTTCCCAAGGCTTGCATTATGTGGCCTATCATGTGGACGAGGGGCTAGCGAATTTGCTCCAAATTGGTGTTTTAGCTATTGGTTCCATTGTCATGATAGTGGTTCTTGCGACTAAATGGCCAGCTATCAAGGCTTATATTCAAGCCAATAAACCTCAACCGGGAGTTTTCCAGCGTGCCCTCGCTTCCTTCTGGTTCTGGTTCTTCGTCTTATTTACCATCTTGATGTCCATTCTGCCTTATGTGATTCCGATCTTCCAGATGGCCAATCTTAAGGGGTAAGCTTGATCGATTATTAGCAAAGAGGGATCGTTTTAGATCCCTCTTTTTTGCTATAATAGAGAAAGTAGAAATGCAAAATTTGAACATGAAAATAACGAAATTTAAAATTAAATGGAGTAATGGTTACTGATGAAAAATAAATCTAAAAAACGGAAATGGTTTCTGTTGATAATCCCTGCACTGATGATTTTAGGGATTATCAGGATTAACCTTGATGAGATGAAATCAAAAGATGGAATATACTATCTGACGGTAAAAAATGAATCTACTAAAACGGCCTCCCTAGATAAAACATCATGGATAAAAATAGACGGAGAGCAGATCACCATAAAGGAAGGTAGTTCAGAGCATACTTACTCATATGATCCTGAAAATGAAGAATTTACAAGAGATTCAGAGAAGTATTCTTGTATGATATATGATGGACTTTTAACTCTTTCAGGAGATCAGCCGCAAAAGGAATTACCTGAGTATGTCAGTCCAGATAGCAGTTGGTATTCAGCATACGAAAAAGGGCAAGTGAAGATAAAGGATTGAGGATGAGTGTCTGATATATCATTTATATGGTTGTAGCGGCAATAAAATAGTAACGGAAAATACAAGATTTATCGGAACTGTAAGCTATAAAGAGATCTAGTTTATTTATTGCAAGGTAGTGATATAAAAGGAAAAACAAATGAAATGTAATGATAGCTTATTATACTTGCTTCAAGAATTGACTTTTAATCTAGTCGATTTAATCAGTCATAAAGAATACAAGGACTTCGTTCTGGATTCCTTGAAACTTGCTAATCAATCGCTTGACCAGGATAGTAAGATTTGTCCAGATCTTTTATACAGTCGTTTGGAGAATGTGGATGAAAAGGATATTTTGACATTTATGGAGCTGGATAAGGAGACCGATCCTCTTGTATGGAGTTGCATTGCCAATTATTTTGTCTTGGTTTGCTATCATTCGTATCAGCATTCTGGAGAAAAGTACATACCCCAAACAATTGAAAGTGTTGATGAGGAAACGATAGAAGCTTATGTTTCGAGTTACCAGCAACTGATAGCTGATAATAATCAATTAGTGCAGCAACTATCCGCATTAGACCTTGAACAGCTTTTGAATGATCCTATGGTTGCCAATTATTTTGGGAATCTGCTTCGTGAATTGAAGTTAAAACAATGATACAGCAGACTCATATTGACGACTGAACATTCTAAAATTTACTCGCTAGATAGTACTAGACAAGGAGAGAATATGTTTGACAGCTATTTGATGCTAACTTTTTCAGAAGCAATTGCACATCAGTTGAGCTCGCTCTATAACTCTCATATTCGGACGGCCCTGGATGAGTGTTGGAGTTTTTGGGATAACAGAGATAAAAGTGGAGATGAGCTCTATGCTCTATTAGATGATGGCACAGACTTTGGCGGACTTTTTATCTATATGCAATTAGATGATAATGAGGAGAATGTGCCACTTTGGGACAATATCAGTTATGCGATAGCTACCACTGCAAAAGAAGCTTATTCATTTGAGAAGAATAAAGAGCTACCGTCTCCTTTGGAAAATATTGACGATTCTTTGATAGAGATTTTCATTGAGAATTTAAAAGAAATCAATTGCGATTTATATTATCATGTACAAGATGTAAAAGACTTCCTTTCGCATGCTCAATCGCCCACGAAGGAAGAGGCTTTAAAAGAATTGGAGATAATAGGATTGTTACGGTTATAAAATTAGAGATGATTCCTGATTTCAACGAATGAATGATCCTGTTTATCATGAAATTTCTTCAAAGATGGGTAAAATGTATGAATCATTTTATCACATAATACAGAGAGGCTAACCCCTCCCTTTTTTGCTATAATAGAGAGTATGAATAACTTGATTAAATCCAAGCTCGAGCTTTTGCCGACGAGTCCGGGCTGTTACATTCACAAAGACAAGAACGGAACCATCATCTATGTGGGGAAGGCCAAGAATCTTCGCAATCGGGTGCGGTCCTATTTCAGAGGAAGCCACGATACTAAGACGGAAGCCCTGGTATCTGAGATTGTGGATTTTGAGTTTATCGTCACTGAGTCCAATATTGAGGCCTTGCTTCTTGAGATCAACCTCATCAAGGAGAACAAGCCCAAGTACAATATCATGCTCAAGGATGACAAGTCCTATCCCTTCATCAAGATTACCAATGAGCGCTATCCGCGCCTCATCATCACGCGCCAGGTCAAAAAGGATGGTGGTCTCTATTTTGGTCCTTATCCAGACGTAGGAGCGGCCAATGAGATCAAGCGGCTTTTGGATCGGATTTTCCCATTCCGCAAGTGTACCAATCCGCCTTCCAAGGTCTGCTTTTACTATCATCTGGGGCAATGTATGGCCCACACAGTCTGCCACAAGGACGAGGCCTATTTCAAGGGTATGGCGCAGGAGGTTTCTGATTTCCTCAAGGGGCAGGATGATAAGATTATCGATGAGCTCAAGCTCAAGATGAATACTGCTGCGCAAAACATGGAATTCGAGCGGGCGGCCGAGTACCGCGATCTGATCCAGGCCATCGGGACCCTGCGGACCAAACAGCGGGTCATGGCCAAGGATTTGCAGAACCGGGATGTCTTTGGCTACTACGTGGACAAGGGCTGGATGTGTGTGCAGGTCTTCTTCGTACGTCAGGGCAAGCTGATCGAGCGTGACGTCAATCTCTTCCCTTACTACAATGATCCGGACGAGGATTTCTTGACCTATGTGGGGCAGTTTTACCAGGAAAAATCCCACCTGATCCCCAATGAAATCTTGATCCCTCAAGATATCGATGAGGAAGCGGTCAAGGCCCTTGTAGATACCAAGGTCCTCAAGCCCCAGCGTGGGGAGAAGAAGCAGTTGGTCAATCTTGCCATTAAGAATGCGCGTGTCAGTTTGGAGCAGAAGTTCAATCTCCTTGAAAAATCCATTGAGAAGACCCAAGGTGCTATTGAAAACCTTGGAAAACTCCTGCAAATCCCAACTCCTGTGCGCATTGAATCTTTTGACAACTCCAACATCATGGGGACCAGTCCCGTTTCTGCCATGGTGGTCTTTGTCAATGGGAAGCCAAGTAAAAAGGACTACCGCAAGTACAAGATCAAGACCGTTGTCGGACCAGATGACTATGCCAGCATGCGGGAGGTCATTCGCAGACGCTACAGTCGGGTCATGCGGGATGGCTTGACGCCACCAGATCTAATCGTCATCGATGGGGGTCAGGGCCAGGTTAATGTCGCTAAGCAAGTCATCCAAGAAGAGTTTGGGCTGGACATTCCCATCGCAGGCCTGCAAAAGAATGACAAGCACCAAACCCATGAATTGCTCTTCGGTGATCCTCTCCAAGTCATCGAACTTTCTCGAACCTCGCAGGAATTTTTCCTCCTGCAACGGATCCAGGATGAGGTCCACCGTTTCGCCATCACCTTCCACCGCCAGCTTCGGTCTAAGAATTCCTTCTCCTCCCAGCTGGATGGGATCGAAGGCTTGGGACCAAAACGCAAGCAGTTGCTGATGAAACACTTCAAGTCACTGACCAAGATCAAAGAGGCCACTGTAGATGAAATTGTCACAGTCGGTGTTCCGCGAGCAGTCGCGGAGGCAGTGCAAGCCAAGCTCCATCAAGGAAAGCAAGAAGAAGAAAGTCCATTGATGGAAGTGGCGGAGCCCTCCCAATGATTTAAGTAATTTCACCATCCATTTTCATGGATGGTTTTTACGTTTTACTCTTAATTTTGTTATACTAGATTCAAATCTAATAAAATTTCAAATGAGGTGTAATAATGAACCATCGAATCGCTATTATTTCTGATATCCACGGAGATACGACTGCCCTCAAGGCAGTGATTGCGGATGCGCGTGCTCTAGGCGCGACGGAATACTGGCTTTTAGGAGACGTTTTGCTACCGGGGCCTGGAAGAGAGGACCTTTTTGAGTTGCTGGATGGGATTCCGATTACAGCAGCTGTTCGTGGAAATTGGGACGATTGTGTCCTAGAGGCCTTGGATGGCGAGTACGGGCTTGAGGATCCGCAGGAGATCCAACTTCTTCGCCTCACTCAGTACCTCATGGAAGGACTAGATCCTAAGCGGATCGATTGGCTTCGTTCGCTTCCATTGGTAGAGAAGAAGGAGGTCAATGGCATTCGTTTTTCACTGACCCACAACTTGCCAGAAAAGAATTACGGTGGAGACTTGCGTCCAGCAAATGCGACGGAGAACTTTGACCAACTGCTGGATGATCAGACGGATATGGCGATCTACGGTCATGTCCATAAGCAGTTGCTTCGCTATGGCAGCCAGGGCCAGCAGATCCTCAATCCAGGAACTATTGGTATGCCTTATTTTGACTGGGAACCAATTCAAAACCACAGAGCACAGTATGCTCTGATCGATGTCGAAGAAGATGGGGTGACCAACCTGCAATTTCGTAAGGTGGCCTATGACTATGAAGCAGAGCTCCAAGATGCCAAGGACAAGGCCCTTCCCTTTATTGAAATGTACGAAGAATTGAGACGCGAGGATAACTATCGGGGTCATAACATCGAGCTTCTAACTTCCTTGATTGAACAACACAATTATCTACAGGAGGCTAATGACTTCCTTGAGTCTATAAAAAAGCATAAGGGAAAATGACAAAGAAATGGGATTAACCGTTGATCAGCATAGAGAGTTTGTGGTAAATGATATCCGACAAGCACTCCGATATTCTTTTGGTGAGAATTTTAAAATTGTAGATATAGAAACGACGGCCCGGAGTGCTTATGGTCCGACTTTTATTCTTGAGATTCATCTTGAAGAGTATAAGACAACAATAAATATTATGGTTGAAGGTAACGATGTATCACTCCGATGGGGGCCTGAAAGATTTTCGATGGAGTTTTTGTATGATCGAGATCGTTTTAGGGATAGCTTTGGAAAGATCAAAGCTTATCTGGATCAACCTGGCCTTATGTTTTCTGAAACACTGACTCCTGATAATCTCTTAAAAAAGCGTTTCCTCCTTAAAAGAATGATAGAATCGACCTTTGAGGGAATAGCAATAATAGACTTCTGGAGAAGACCCTTCGAAAAGAATGAACCCTTTAGGGTTATCTTTACTTGTCTGTTGCCTCATTATCCAGCTTTTTTTAGCTTTGAGATAGCGGGTCAGCAGTTTGTCCTCGAAGAGATAGACCCAATGGCTTCTAGCATAGAAAGCCAAGACTTTCCACTGCATCAACCTATTGATCTAACTGTTTCCAATATGACTTCTTTCTTGGATTGGTTTAAAGATAGTCTAGAAGAGAAGCTAGTAAAGAATGCTTCCACTGTTACGCTTTCTGGTTTAACTCTCCCTCTTGATCCTGCTACAGTTGAAGAGAATATTTCTCAAGTGCAAGAGATAATCCGATCGACGTTTACAAAGGAAGTTTCATTTATGGAAGCGAACAAACTGGTCAAGTCTAATAGTTTTTATGGCGTTGATTTTTCAGTTCTATCTGAATATTATGATGCGATATTTTCAATTAGCTTGGTTGGACGACACTTTGATCTTCATGTTATGAAGCCAGATAAACCAGAAAAGAAAGACAATTGGCTGATCAATGGCTTTCCTTATCTGCTGACAGATGAAAATCTTATCAAAGTAATCAGGGAAGCGGAGGCCTATTTTGCTAGACAAAGAAGACCAGTGGGGTTTAGTGATGGTGAAAATGAAGAAAAGCCAAAACCCCAAGCCCGAGCAGAAGTAGCAAAAGATACGAACAATGAACAAGCAAATATAAAAGAGAATTTACTACTGAAAAAACTATGGCAACTGCAGTTCCTATTTTTCTTTCTTTTTATGATCGCCATTTTAGCCCTAGCAATCTATATGAGTTTAAAAGAATAGGATAAATGAAAAAACCCTGCAAGCTCTTTCATTTTGTGTTAAAATAGAGGTAACAGAAATAGAAAAGGAAGAAGCTTATGAAATTTCTAGAGCTCAATAAAAAACGCCATGTGATCAAGCATTTCACTGACCAACCGGTCGATCCAAAAGATGTACGGACTGCCATTGAGATCGCAACCTTGGCCCCTAGTGCCCACAATAGCCAGCCTTGGAAATTTGTGGTCGTTCGTCAAAAAAATGCTGAATTGGCAAAATTAGCCTATGGTGCAAACTACGATCAAGTCATGGAAGCACCTGTGACCATCGCCCTCTTTACCGATACTGATTTGCAAAAACGGGCTCGGAAGATTGCGCGTGTCGGTGGGGTGAAAAACTTCACAGACGAGCAGTTGCAATACTTTATGCAAAATCTTCCTGCTGAATTTGCGCGCTATGATGCCCAACAAACAAGTGATTACTTGGCTTTGAATGCCGGTCTTGTGGCTATGAACTTGGTACTTGCTTTGACGGACCAAGGCATTGGAACCAATATTATCTTGGGATTTGATAAATCAAAAATCAATGAAGTATTGGACATCGAAGAGCGTTTCCGTCCGGAAGTCTTGATTACGGTTGGCTATGCGGCTGAAAAAGTAGAGCCAAGCTATCGCTTACCAGTGGACGAAATCATTGACAAACGCTAAGCCAATTAGCAAATAGAAGATCGAGGAGGAATTCATGACAACAGTTGACTTTAAAGCAGAAGTAGAAAAACGTCGCGATGAGATGATGGCTGACTTATACAGCCTCTTGGAAATCAATTCTGAACGCGATGACAGCAAGGCAGATGCAGAGCATCCTTTTGGACCTGGTCCTGTAAAAGCTCTTGAAAAATTCTTGGAAATTGCCAAACGTGATGGCTATGAAACCAAGAATGTCGACAATTATGCCGGTCACTTTACTTTTGGTGAAGGAGAAGAAGAGCTTGGGATCTTTGCCCATATGGACGTCGTGCCTGCAGGTAGTGGCTGGAAGACAGATCCATACAAACCAGAAATTATCGATGGCAAGCTCTATGCGCGTGGTTCGTCTGATGATAAAGGGCCTACAATGGCCTGCTACTATGGTTTGAAGATCATTAAAGACCTAGGACTCCCTGTTTCTAAGCGCGTGCGCTTTGTTGTCGGTACGGATGAAGAATCAGGATGGGGCGACATGGATTACTATTTCAAACATGTCGGACTTCCTGAGCCAGATTTTGGCTTCTCACCAGATGCGGAATTCCCAATCATCAATGGGGAAAAAGGAAACATCACTGAGTACCTTCATTTTGGAAATGACAACACAGGAAGTGCCCATCTTCATAGCTTTACAGGTGGCCTTCGTGAAAACATGGTACCAGAGTCAGCGACTGCAGTCGTTTCTGGACAACTACCAGATCTTGCTGGCCTCTTAGATGCCTTTGCTAAGGAACACCAGCTTCAGTATGAAATCTCAACTGTTGATGAAGAAACCTATACCGTTACGATTGTTGGGAAATCTGCTCACGGATCAACCCCTGAAGATGGAATTAATGGTGCGACCTACTTGGCTCTCTTGTTGAACCAATTTGATTTTGGTGGTGCTGCTAAGGCTTACCTTCATGTGACAGCTTCACTTCTTCACGAAGATTTTGCCGGTGAAAAATTAGGAATTGCCCATACAGATGCGAAAATGGGACCATTGAGCATGAATGCAGGTGTCTTCCATTTTGATGAAAGCCAAGCAGACAACACTATTGCCCTCAATATCCGTTACCCTCAAGGTACAGATCCTGAAACCATCAAATCCACCCTTGAAAAGATCGAAGGAGTGGCTACAGTAAGCTTGTCAGCCCACGGTCACACACCTCACTATGTTCCGATGGATGATGAATTGGTATCCACCCTCTTGCGTGTTTACGAAAAACAAACTGGCCTCAAAGGACATGAACAAGTGATCGGTGGTGGTACCTTTGGTCGCCTCTTGAAACGTGGGGTTGCCTTTGGAGCTATGTTCCCAGACTATGTCAATACTATGCACCAAGCTAATGAGTTCGCAGATGTTGAAGACCTCTATCGTGCAGCAGCTATTTACGCAGAAGCCATCTATGAACTAATCAAATAATCCACTACTCGGCCAGTTTTTCTGGCTGAGTTTTTCCATAGAAGGAGGACTTATGTCAACGATTGAAAGCATTAAACAAGCCATTATGGCAGATCCTCAAAATAAAGAATATACGGATAAAGGAATCGAGCCACTCTTTGCAGCTCCAAAGACAGCTCGCATCAATATCATCGGACAAGCTCCAGGGATGAAGACGGAAGAAGCTGGTATTTACTGGAAGGATAAGAGTGGTGACCGCCTGCGCGAATGGTTAGGAGTTGACGAAGACACCTTTTATAATTCTGGTTTGTTTGCGGTCATTCCTATGGACTTTTATTTCCCAGGGCATGGAAAATCTGGTGACCTTCCACCTCGCAAAGGCTTTGCGGAAAAGTGGCACCCTCAACTCCTCAAGGAGTGTCCGGATATTGAATTGACCCTCTTAATTGGACAATATGCCCAAGCATACTACCTTCATGAAAAGGTTAGTGGCAAGGTAACCGAACGGGTTCACCATTTTAAAGATTATTTGCCAACCTATTTTCCACTCGTTCACCCTTCCCCTCGCAATCAAATCTGGATGGCTAAAAATCCTTGGTTTGAGGCAGAAGTGGTCCCAGAATTGCAAACCTTAGTCCAAGAGATCATTCAAAAATAAAGGAGAGCGAAGATGGATCCTTATCAACAAGTTAAAGAAAAATTAGATGAGTTGGGAATTTCATTTGATGTGGTGGAACACCCACCTGCATTCACGACGGAGCAAGCGGATTCTTATATTGAAGGCTTAGAAGGTGTCCGGACCAAGACCATGTTTTTGACCAACAAGAAGAAAACCCAATACTATTTGCTCATCATGGATGACCAGAAGCCATTGGATATGGATGATTTCAAAGAGCAAGTGGAAGCCAACCGGATCCGCATGGCTTCAGCAGATTCTTTAGCTGAAAAAATGCAATTACCGCCAGGAACGGTTTCTCCATTTGGTTTATTGAACAATGAAGAAAAAGATATTCGAGTCTATTTCGATAAAGACATTGTGTCAGAGGAGATCATGACCTTTCATCCCAATACCAACGAAAAAACGATCTTTATTAAAACCCAAGACTTGTTCCGATTTTTAGAGGCTATTGGCTTTCATTATGAAATTCTAACCCTTCCATAACAAAGGAGAAATCATGAAAGAAATTCCATTTTCAAGCTTTTACCAAGCTTATCAACAAGGAGATTTACACGTTCTTGATGTACGCGAGCAGGAGGAATATGATGCCCTTCACTTAGATGGGGTTCGTCTTCTTCCCTTATCTGAGTTAGCAAATCGCTACCAGGAATTAGAGAAGGATCATCCCTATTATGTCATCTGCAAGTCAGGGCGACGCTCAGCACGTGCTTGCCAATTTTTGGAAGAGCAAGGCTATGATGTGACCAACGTCCAAGGTGGCATGGATGCATTTGAATCCTAAGAAACGGGAGTGGGACAGAAATCGGTAATTCATTAAGAATTCGATTTCGTCGTCCCACCTCCGCACAGTTGAGTAGGGCTGTAAAAGCTGATGAAATCAGCGTAGTAGAGCCCACTCA
>SKEH01000136.1_pt1 | contig 50527 bp, 55 predicted proteins | sample 4826571 | NCBI WGS metagenome assembly SKEH01 (sample SAMN11008814, study PRJNA524170) | human gut metagenome | biome: Human fecal sample; material: Feces; isolation source: fecal sample from pouch patient p29 | host: Homo sapiens | place: Israel: Tel-Aviv | collected 2016-09-14 | reverse complement strand
GACATCACATGAGTCATTCTTCTTTATTCAGTTTTCAATGGTCTAGCTTATCGCTTCAAGACCCTCGTCTCTTGCGACAACTATTATATTCTATCAAACCTAACTAAACTTGTCAAGAATTAACTGTCTCTTTTACGACTTTTTTTATCTTACGTCCGGAAAACCCCACCGTTGTCATGTTTTCTGGTCTACAGTTTTTATAACTGATATTCATAATTGGATCAATTTTTTCACTTATTATGATAAATCCATGAACTAAATCTCACTCAAAATTCGAATTAATAATAAAAAAATAAGTACCAGTAGTTACTGACACTTATTTTTTTATCATTATTATATGGAATTATTTTACTTTTGCTGTTGTTGCAATAACTTCAACTGCTTTTTTCATTGCAATATCATGTTTAAGCATATCAACTGGAAGAAGTTTTTCAACTTGTTCAACAGGCATGTTGTATTGACCAGCAAGATCTTCAATTTCTGCTTTAACTTCTTCATCTGAAGTTGTAAAGTTTTCAGCAGCAGCAATTGCTTCGATTACCAAGTTTGTACGCACGCGTTTGTCAGCGTCTGCTTCATATTGTTTATGAAGATCATCTTCAGAAGTTCCAGTAATTTGGAAGTACATTTCTGGAGAGATTCCTTGTTGTTGCATTCCACCAAGAAATTCGTTCATAGCGCGATGAACTTCTTCGTGAATCATTTCTTCTGGAATTTCTTTGATTTCAGCATTGGCAACAGCAGCTTCGATTGCAGCAGTTTCTACAGCATCATCATAAGCTTCTGCTTTTGATTCTTCAAGTTCTTTACGGAATTTAGCTTTAAGCTCATCCAAAGTTTCAACTTCTTCGTCAATATCTTTAGCAAGTTCATCATCAAGTTCTGGCAATTCTTTTGCTTTTACTTCATTAACAGTTGTAACAAAAAGTGCTTCTTTACCAGCAAGGTCTTCAGCTTGATAGTTTTCTGGGAATGTAACTTTAACTTCTACAGTTTCACCAGCTTTAGTTCCAACAAGTTGTTCTTCAAATCCTGGAATGAATTGACCTGAACCAAGTTCAAGGCTGTGGTTAGAACCTTTTCCACCTTCAAATTCAACACCATCAACTGAACCAACGAAGTCAATAACAACAGTATCACCATTTTCAGCAGCAGTTTCTTTTACTACAAGTTCAGCTAAATTGTTTTGAGAGTTAGTCAAGCGTGTTTCAACTTCTTCGTCAGAAACTTCTTTTGTTGCTTCTACTTCAACTGTAAGGTCTTTGTAGTCACCAAGTGAAACTGTTGGTTTTACAACAACTTCTGCAGTCAATTCCCAGTCAGAACCTTTTTCCATTTTTGCAACATCAATTTTTGGTTGTGCAACTGGTTCGATACCAGCTTCTTTTACAGCTGCATCATAAGCAGTTGGAAGAACAGCGTTTAAAGCTTCTTCAAAAAGTGCTTCTTCACCGTACATTTTATTAAACATTTGACGGCTGATTTTACCTTTACGGAAACCAGGAACGCTAATGTTAGCTTTTACTTTATTAAAGGCTTTGTCAAGCCCAGTTTTAATTGTTTCTTGGTCAATTGAAAATGAGAGTGTACCTTTAGTATCACTAGTTTTTTCAAAACTTACAGTCATTTTTTTCTCCTTATTTTGAGCCTGAGCTCAGAAATTCATACCTTTCAAGAATAGCATAAAATCCGCTATATTTCAAGAAAGACTAGCTTTTTTGACTTATAAAATGTAATTTCTTAGCAAAATAAAAGGCCTGATTCTTCCGAATCAAGCCTTTTATTATTTTGCAGGACTAAGTTTATCCATAACTTCTTTCCATAAATTATGGTTGAAAACGTTGGAAGGATTTCCTCCACCTAGAAAACCATAACCAACCATAAGTCCTAAAACGGCGGCAAGAACTAGTAGAACTATAACAAAAATAATAATAGAGAGTCTTAGTCCTAAAAATTTTATGGTTTTCTTAAACATTAGCCTTCTCCGTCTTCGTCTTCTACACGAATAATATCAGCTCCCAGAGCTTTTAATTTTTCGTGGAATTTATAGTAGCCTCGGTCTAAATGACTTAATCTTCTAACAGTTGTTTGCCCTTTAGCAACCAATCCCAAAAGAATCAATGCGGCACTTGCCCGTAAATCTGTTGATTTTACCGCAGCACCTTGTAAATTTGAATTTCCTTGAATAAGGGCTGTATTTCTAGTAATGTCAACTTCCAATCCCATACGACGCATTTCTTCCAAATGTTGGAAACGATTTTCAAATACTGTCTCTACCATCACTGATTCTCCCACGGCAACGGCTTGAGCAGCTGTCATTTGTGATTGCATATCTGTAGGAAATCCTGGGTGTGGTAAAGTCTTAACGCTTGTTGCTTTTAGTTTTTCAGGCCCAACAACTCGAAGACCAGATTCTTCTTGGGTAAAATTAACACCCATTTCGCTAAGTTTTGAAATCAATGGACGGTTATGTTCAGCAATCGCATCTTTGATTAAAACATCACCTTGTGTCATTGCGGCCGCAACCATGAAAGTTCCTGCTTCAATTCGGTCTTGAACAACTGAATGGTTTGCCCCATGCATTTTTTCAACACCTTTAATAATAATTGTATCTGTTCCGGCCCCCTTAACATTTGCTCCCATTTTATTTAGGAGGTTTGCTAAGTCAACAATTTCTGGTTCACGTGCTGCATTTTCAAGTGTTGTTGTCCCGTCAGCTAGTGTCGCTGCAAGAATAAGATTTTGAGTAGCTCCTACTGATGGAAAATCAAGATAGATATGAGCTCCTTTTAATTTATCAGCCTTAGCTTCAATATAACCAGCATTTTGAGTGATTGTTGCTCCCATTTGTTCAAAACCGCGTAAATGTAAATCAATTGGTCGAGATCCAATGGAACATCCACCTGGCATTGATACACGTGCTTGTCCATTGCGGGCTAAGATTGGTCCCATAACAACGATTGAGGCACGCATTTTGCTGACATACTCATATGGTGCAGTCGTTTTTATTTCTGAATTTGATTTAGCAATAATTTTCTTTGCTTCTTGGTCAAAGCTAATCGCAGTTCCAAGATGATTTACCAAATTATTCATCATAAAAACGTCGCTTAAAATAGGGACATTAGTAAGTACAACTTCACCCTCACTAGCGAGTAATGTTGCTGCAAGAAGAGGAAGAACGGCGTTCTTTGCTCCTTCAATTTCAACTTCACCTTGAAGTTTTGTTTGCCCACCTTTTACAATTATTTTATCCATCATTTAAATCCTATTTTTCCTCTAAATTTTATTTTATATTTTTAGATTATAACACAAAAGTACCTTCCATTTTTCTGAAATATTTCACTCTGTTTATTTTTTGATGTATTTTTGTATTTCAGAAATTAAGTATGAGGGAGCAGTGAATACTCGCTCTCTACAGTTAAAATGGGGACTTTCACCCGATATGGTCAATGTAACATAGCCAATTCTTTCAGCAATAATACTTCCAGCTGCATAATCCCAAGGTTGAAGACTACTGAAATACCCAATTATTTTTCCTTCCAGAAGCTGACCATAACTGATACCTGCACTGCCAATGATACGAACCCCTAAAGTGTGTTGGCTTAAATCTAACAAGCCTCCACTATTAGATCTATACATGTAACTATTCACTCCAAGCAAACTTTGAGCTAAAGGTCTTTCTTTGAGTTCCAATTCTTTTTGATTACAAAAGGCTTTGTGGCTATCACACCAATAAAGTTTATCCTTCATGACATCTAGTATCAGACCAAATTTACCTACACCATACTCATAATAAGCAAGCATCACGGCAAAATTATCTTTTTGAACAATAAAATTTGTTGTTCCATCAATTGGGTCTAAGACCCAGAGATGCGGAATTTCTGAATCGAACTTTATTTTTTCTTCGTCTTCTTCGGCTAAAATTTTATCTTCCGGGAAATGATGGAGAATATTGGCTACTATTTGTTCTTGGACTTCTTTGTCAAAATTTGTCACTAAGTCATCATAGCGAGTCTTTTCAGTAATTTCCAACGGAGCAGCTATATTTTCTTTTAAGAAATTTCCAGTATCTCTTACCCAATCTTTAGCTAATTCAAGCCTTGTCAGCACTGACAAATCGTTTTCCACTAGCTTTTACCTCCTTGACTGCATGATAAAGTGAGTAACCACTGCTTAGTTCAAAATCACGCCCAAGCTGTTTTTCTTGCATTTTTGAGGGAACAATCTTTTTGAAAGCATTATAGGATTCTAAAAAAACTTCTTTTTCAACTTTGCTTTCATAAAATTTTTCAACTTGATTGAAAAAAGAGAGCACTTCTGTCATTTCAGTAGTACTCCAACTTAAATCAAGAGGATAATTATAATTTTCTTTCATGTTTCTCCTGCCCGTTCAGGCTAAAAAATCTATAAAATTCAGCAAAAATTTACTGACAGAATTGTTGTCAGTAAATTTTGCTGCCTAAATCTTAATCTATTGTACTTAACATCTCTGCTCGGCGATATTCACGTGGCAAAAATGCACGAATTTCATCCTCGTTAAAGCCAATTTGTAGGTGTTTTGAGTCAGTAATAATTGGACGTCTTAATAAATTTGGAAATTCTGTTACCAAGTCTAATAATTCATTAATAGTCAAATTATCAACATCCACAGCCAATTTTTGAAAAACTTTTGACCGTGTCGAAATAATATCTTCTGTTCCATTTTCCGTTTTCGTCAAGATATGACGCAAATCGTTTGTTGTCATCGGTTGTGTCAAAATGTTGTGCTCTACAAAGGGAACCTTATGGCTTTGCAACCAAGCGCGCGCTTTACGGCAACTGGTACATGATGGCGACAAATATAAATCAATCACAGTCCTATTTCCCATCCTTTTAAAATTATCAGTAAGTTTATTTTTCTCCTCATTGGATAAAAACTAATTTACATCTGCTAAGTATTATATCAAAATTAATATCGCAAAAAAAGTGACGTTATGGTTTTTAGTAATTATTTTCTTCTAAAAATTACGAAATCACTCATTCATTTCTTCAAAAGTTTCTTGTAAATCTTCAAAATCAAGCAAATAAACTTCATAATTAGTGTTTTGTTTCATTTTTTCAACCATATATTTTAATTTTGTCTCATTTTCTTCATCGTAAAAAACAAAAGCTCCCTCGGTATTTTCCAGTATAAAATCATTGTACTGGCGGAATTGGCTTGGGCTTTCATAAGTTTCAAAAGCATATTTCACAAAATCTACTTGCTTGAAAGCTGCCAACTTAACTTGATTACTTTCGTTCCAATTTTGGCCATGTGTTTCAAAAGAAAAAATTGTCCCAATTTGAAAGTCATAATCTGTCTGAAGTTCCTTTGCTACTTCCAACGCCCAGTATTCAAAACCCAAATTACCTGTAAAAATAATCCAACGAAGGCCTTCCTCCAAAAAATTAATTAATTTTCTTCTGATTGTTTTTTTTATTATTGATACTTTTATGTCTTTTTCATTGAAAATACCTAGGTCAAAACTTGTATAACCCATGATTAGTAGTGAATTCATAAATATTTTCCCCTTGTAAAATTTATGTTATAATAGACATTATATAACTAACTGAGAATTTTATAAAGGTAGAAGACAGAATGGTTAATTATCCTAATGGAAGGTCGCGAGCTTACAGCACTGTTCCTAAGAAAAAAAAATCACTGACAGAGCTGTCAGTAACTAAAAAAAGCACCTCAAAAACCAAAGGGATGGTTGACTTCGGGAAGCGGGGAATGAATTTTGAAGCTGAAATTAATGCAACAAATGAGTATTATCTTTCTCGTGGACTTGCAGTTATCCACAAAAAGCCAACTCCAATTCAAATCGTTAAAGTAGATTATCCACAAAGGAGTCGTGCAAAAATTACAGAAGCCTACTTCAGGCAAGCATCAACCACTGACTATTCTGGAGTCTATAAAGGTCACTACATCGACTTTGAAGCAAAAGAAACACAGCAAAAAACTGTTTTCCCTCTAAAGAATTTCCATGAGCATCAAATTGTTCACATGAGTAATGTTCTCGCTCAAGGGGGAATTGCTTTTGTCCTCTTGCACTTTGCAAGGCTAAATGAAACATATCTTCTTCCATCTTCGTGTTTGATTACTTTTTATTACGAAAAAGGCGGTTTAAAGTCAATTCCGCTTTCTCATATTCGCGAAAATGGCTATAAAATTGAAACGAACCACATTCCTAGAATTCCTTATCTAGAAATTGTGAATAAACTTTGTGAGGTACAGTAAAATTTCTACTAAATCTAAGAAAAATAAACAAAAAAAACGTACAAAACGCGGTTCCGCCAAATCTAAAATGTGGACGGCAGTAAAATTATTTTTAATTGCTTTCTTTTCTTTAATTATCCTAGCCCTAGCCGCTGGGGGCGCCGTTTTCGTTTATTATGCTAAGGATGCACCTGCACTCACTTTGGACAAACTTGAATCTAAACCTTCTACTAAAGTTTATGACTCTAGCGAAAAAGTGGTGGCAACTTTAGGAGCTGAACAAAGAAATCTAGTTAAAACTGATAATATTCCAGTAATGTTGGTCAATGCGGTTACTTCTATTGAAGACCATCGTTTCTTCAATACTCGTGGAATTGACCCCATTCGAATTGCTGGAGCTTTTGTTAATAATTTAAAAGGTGGTTCTTTAAACGGTGGTTCTACACTTGATATGCAGCTCATTAAGCTTTCATTCTTCTCAACTGATGAATCAGACCAAACTTTGAGTGTTAAAATTCAAGAAGCTTGGATGGCCTTAAAATTAGACCAAAAATGGACTAAGGAGCAAATTTTTACAGCTTATGTTAATAAGGTTAATATGGCAAATGGTTATTATGGAATGGGAACTGCTTCCCAAGCCTATTATGGCAAAGATTTAACTGATCTTTCAATCGCTCAACTTGCCCTACTTGCTGGTATGCCTCAAGCTCCTAATACTTACAATCCATATACTAATCCTACTTCTGCTAAATGGCGCCGTGACATGGTTATCCGTGCAATGCGTCGTTATGACAAGATTACACCGGAAGAAGAAAAGAAAGCTCTGGCTACCCCAATTGATGATGGGCTTCAAACTTTAAAACCAAGTGTAACTATTCCAAGTTATGCTGATAATTTCCTCAAACAGGCAATTGCTCAAGCTAAAACTTTGGCTGGAGATGATATTTTGACTGAGGGAGCTAAAATTTATACTACTCTTGATACAACAGCCCAACAAAATTTATATAACATTGTTAACACTGGTAACTATATCACTTATCCAGATGATACAATGCAAGTTGCTTCAACTGTTACCGATGTCAAAACAGGTGCTGTAATTGCACAAATTGGTGGTCGCAATCAACCAAGCAATGTTACTTTTGGCTTTAACCAAGCCGTGCAAACAGACCGAGATTGGGGTTCGACCATGAAGCCAATTGTTGACTATGGTCCAGCTTTTGAAAACAATATTTATACTTCAACTAATGATTATGTTTCTGATTCCCCAACTACTTATCCAGGTGGAACACCTTTAAAAAACTGGGATAATACTTATTTTGGTTCAATGACTGTCAAAAGTGCTCTGGCACTTTCAAGAAATATCCCAGCTGTAAAAACTTTAATCAATGTTGGACTAGATAATTCTAGTAAATTTGTTAACGGTTTAGGGATTAATTTGGATCCAATGCAATATTCTAATGCTATTTCTAGTAATACTAGCACGAAAACCGGTGGAGCAAGTTCCGAACAAATGGCTGCTGCATATGCTGCCTTCTCAAATGGAGGAATTTACACCAAGCCTTATTATGTTTCCAAAGTTGTTTTCCCTGATGGTCGAACAGTTGAGTACAAACCAGCTCGTTCACGGGCAATGCAAGCTTCAACAGCCTATATCATGACCAATATGCTCCAAAGTGTTTTAACTTTACCACTTTCTCAATCTGTAGGTTCTTATGCAGCTGTTCCTGGCTTAGCAGCTGCTGGGAAAACTGGTACATCTAACTATACAGATAGTGAAATGACTCAAATTAATGAAAAATATGGTTCTGTTCCAGGTTTTGCTGGCTCAATGGTTTCTCCAGACGAAAACTTTGTTGGTTATACTCCTCAGTATTCAATGGCTGTTTGGACCGGTTATTCAAATCGAATGACGCCAATTTATGGTACAAGTACTCAGATTGCAACCAAAGTTTTCTCATCTATGATGACTCAACTTACTCCTGATCCTTCATCTGTTGCGACATGGACAATGCCTGAGGGTGTTAGTCAAGAAGGAACTGCTCTTGTTAAGACAGATAGTTCTGGTCAAACAATAAGTCAATCCTCCGCTAATGGTAGCTAAATGAAAATTGAAAAAATTGTTAATAAAATTGCTCAGGAGAATACATATCTCCTGAGCAATTCTACTTCACATCTCATTATTGATCCTGGAAGTGATTCGTCAGCACTTCTTGAACGTCTTAAAATGACTGACAAAACAATCTCCGCTATTTTACTGACACACGCTCATTTCGACCACATTATGGGACTGAATGAACTAAGGAAACATTTTCCTGATGTTCCTATCTACCTTCATTCAGATGAAAAAGAATGGATGAAAAATCCTAAATTAAATGCATCACTCTTTTTCCTAGGAACTGCTGTGACTGGCCCTGAAGCTGATTATTTTTATGAAATTAATCAGTTTTACGATATTGATGCTTTCAAGTTTCAAGTGCTCGAAACGCCGGGACATTCTATTGGTGGAGTAAGTCTGCTTTTTACATTGGAAAATGAGTCTTTTGTATTTAGTGGAGATGCACTTTTTAAGAATGCTATAGGACGCTGGGATTTACCTACTGGAAATCAAGCGCAACTTTTAAAATCAATTCGTGAACAGCTCTTCACACTTGATGAAAATACTCAAGTCTTTCCTGGTCATGGTCCAAAAACAAGTATTGGTACTGAAAAACAAAATAATCCTTTTTTCCAATAAAAAAGTTACTGATTCTATTGTCAGTAACTTTTTTATTTAAATTCTAATTGTTTGTCCTGGATGAATCATGTCATTAATTCCAAATCCATTGAGGGCTGCTAATTGGTCAGCTGTCATACCATTTGCTGTGGCAATTGAATAAATGCTGTCACCATTTTGAATTGTATAACTGTTTGAAGTCGTTGTGTTTGAAGTTGTTGCACTAGTACTTACAGTTACTTGCAATACTTGTCCTACTTGAAGCATTGAATTAACATCATAAATTCCATTGGCTGACATCAGTGATGAAACCGTCATTCCATATTGTTCCGCAATCGAATATAAACTATCTCCTGATTTGACGGTATAAGTAGAACTTGACGATACATTGGAAGTTGTATTGGTACTTGTTGTAGTTGTGCTAGCACCAGCAACTTGCAAAACTTCTCCTACATGAATATCGTTCGCATTTTCTAAACTATTTGCTGACACAAGTGCATCAACAGTTGTACCATATTGGGCAGCGATTGCTGATAATGAATCACCCTCTTGTACTTTGTATGTGCCAGCTGAATTTGTTGAGGCTGATGAACTAGTTGTAACAGCAGTTCCTCCTGATATTTCTCCTCCTTGGTCATAAACACTTAAACCAAGTTCAGAAATCACGCTATTCAATTTAGAAGCATAAGTTGGATCTGTGGCATAACGTTCTTCAAGCCAAGCTGTCGCATCTAAGTAAGAACTTGTATTTTCACGCCAAGCCCCAGAATAATATGATGAAGCACGTAACATTTTAGCTTGGGCAACACATGCGTCATAAACTGAGCTATAAGCTTGGAAGGGTTCAACAACATTTGTCATTGTTCCATTCAAATACTCTTGTGTTGGTAGATAAACAGGTGTGCCAGAAGTGTATTTAACTCCAAAAATATTATTATAATTGCTTGCTAAGGCACTTTGTCCACCACTTGATTCTAAAATTCCTTGGGCAATCATTACTGATGGATAAAGTCCGTAGTCATTTGCCACTGGTACCGCAGCGTTAATAATTTCTTGAACGGATGCAGCTTGTGCTTTAATCCCACCAAGACTTGCCAAAGCAACAATTGACGCACCAAGCGCTAATTTATGTTTCTGTTTCATCGAGTCTCCTCTTTAATATTAGATAATTTTTTGACTAAAATATGCCAATTGTATTTTTATTGTTACTTACTAGTATAAAAATTTTCTGGCGATTTGTAAAGTCTTTTCTTTATTATTTTTAAATTTCACATCATAAATTTTTTTTAGAGCCATGATTATAATATTAGGAGGCAAATTTTTTTATTTGAGCTATAATAAAGTAAAAGGAGCGAAAAAATGACTAAAATTTATGATAACATTACTGAATTAATCGGACAAACTCCAATCGTTAAACTTCAACATGTTCCAGCTGAGAGTGCTGATGTCTATGTCAAACTTGAAGCTTTCAATCCTGGTGGTTCTGTGAAAGACCGGATTGCCCTTGCAATGATTCGGGCGGCTGAGGCCGACGGACGTTTAAAACCTGGTGGAACAATCGTTGAACCGACTTCTGGAAATACAGGAATTGGACTCGCCTTCGTTGGCTCTGCTTTGGGTTACAAAGTTGTCATTGTCATGCCAGAGTCATTCTCACTTGAACGTCGCAAATTGATTCAAGCTTACGGGGCTCAATTAGTTTTAACACCCGCTAGTGGTGGAATGAAAGCAGCAATTGCTAAGGCAAAAGAACTCTCAGAAACAGAAGGTTATTTTCTTGCCATGCAATTTGAAAATCCCGCAAATCCTGAAATTCATGAAAAAACAACAGGAGCTGAAATTATTGATGCTTTTGGGCCAACTGGACTTGATGCCTTTGTGGCAGGTGCAGGGACTGGTGGAACGATAACAGGAGTTTCGCATGCCCTCAAAAAAGCAAATCCAACTATCAAAACTTATGTTGTCGAAGCTGATGAATCTGCTATTCTCTCGGGTGAGGCTGCTGGCCCACATAAAATCCAAGGTATTTCTGCTGGTTTTATTCCTGGGAATCTTGACACTAAATCTTATGATGAAATCATTCGGGTCAAAGGAGATGATGCCATTTTAACGGCTCGTCATCTTGGAGGAAAAGAAGGATTTTTAGTTGGAATTTCTTCGGGCGCAGCCATTTATGCTGCCCTTGAAGTAGCTAAAAAATTAGGTAAGGGTAAAAAAGTGTTAGCGATCGCTCCTGATAATGGAGAACGCTACTTATCAACGGCTCTTTATGATTTTGAGTCTGAAAAATAAATAATTTTCACTGACAGAAAGTAAAAAAGTTACTGACAGAAATTTGAGAAGATAAATCAGCTAAAAAGGTTGACAAAATTTTCTGATTTTCCTGTCAGTATTTTTTATCTAAAATCCAAACAACATATTTTTATATTTCACTATTTTAGGGTAAAGTTATTTTGGGAGCGCTTTGCTCTTGGAAAATTTTAATAAGGAAAAAACAATTTCATGAATAAATCAAAAATTTTTGCTTTCTCTGCAATTTCACTTTCTGCTGCCCTTTTACTGACAGCCTGTGGAAATTCTGTCAGTAAATCTGAAGATTCCGCTCAAGAAGCCAAATACAGCTTTGCAAGCAATATTTTAACCCTTGACACTAGCATGGCTGCTGACGTCAATTCCATTGATGTTCTTCTCAATGTTGATGCTGGACTTGTCCGTTGGAATCCCAAAGCGCAAGTTGTCAACGATTTGGCAAAATCAATTGACATTTCAAAAGATGGCAAAACTTATAATATAACTTTGCGTGACGGTTTAAAGTGGTCAAACGGTGCTAAATTAAGAGCTGCTGATTTTGTTTATGGTTGGCAAAGAACCGTTGATCCAAAAACTGGTTCGCAATACGCATATGCCTTAACACCTGTTGCTAATGCCAGCGAAATAATGACTGGCAAAAAACCAGTTGATACTCTTGGAATTAAAGCTGAATCTGATACGAAATTAGTCATCACTTTAGCAACACCTACTCCTTACTTCAATAAATTGCTGACACTTCCAGCTTATTATCCTGTCAATGAAGCTTTCGTTAAAAAAATGGGAAATAAATACGGAACAAGTTCAGACACCAGTCTTTATAATGGTGCTTTCAAATTTGTCAAAGGAAAAAATAATTGGACTGGTTCAAATGAAACTTTTTCAATTGTAAAAAATGATCAATTCTATGACGCCAAAAATGTTAAACTTTCTGGAGCAACTTATCAAATTGTAAATAATCCTAACACCGCTGTTAATCTTTTCAAATCTGGAAAACTTGATGTCGCTAATTTGGCCACTCCGGAATTAATTTCTGCAAATAAGAAAAATAAAGATTATAAAGCACTAACTTCACCAAGAATTGATGTTTTAGAATACAATCAATCTGGTAAAGTTCCCGAACTTTCAAACTTAAAAATTCGTCAAGCTTTAAACTTAGCGACAAATAGAAAAAACTTGTTAGAAATTGCGGCGCCAAGTTTTTCAATTACGAATACAGTGACTCCTAAAAAATTAGATCAAGCACCAAATGGAGAAGATTTTGCAACTTACGCTGCCCAACCTTATAAATATGATGCCAAAAAAGCCGCTGAACTTTTTAAAGAAGGTCTAAAGGAATTAGGAAAAACATCAATTACTCTTGAACTTGAAGGAGCAAATGACAATTCCTTTGCCAAGGCAGCGGTTGACTATCTTAAAGGAAATCTCGAAAAAGATTTACCAGGTTTAACCATTAATGAGAAACTCGTTTCTTCAGCTCAACGTCAAAAAGATGCTCAAAATAATAATTTCCAAATTCTACTGACAAGTTGGGGTGCAGATTACAATGAACCCTCTGATTTCTTGATGAATTTTGTATCAGGAAGTACAATGAATCATGGATTAGTCAAAAACCCTAACTTTGATAAAGCCTATCAAGCAGCGACTACAGCTCCTGACGTTCTGTCAGCTGATAAACGTTATGCTCATTATAAAGATGCTGAGAATGCACTATATGAGGCCGCTAATGTCAATCCCTTAGCCACTGAATCTGTTTCTTTATTATTAAATCCAAAACTTAAAGGAATTTCAACTTATAACTCAGCCATGATTTTTGATTTACGTCATGCTGAAATCACTAAATAATAAAAAAATTTACTGACAGATTTTTGTCAGTAAATTTTTTTATTCTGTCAGTAAATTTTAAACTTCACGACGAACATGACCTGGCTCAAAAAGTTGTCCCCAAGTCATTGTCCCTAAAACTTTCTTATTGATGACCTGATTTAAACGACTAATGCTCACTCCATCAGTACTTGTTGAGTCATGTAGAATAAATCCTCCGCCAAGATAGATAGCCGCATGTTGCTCATCCTCACTTGCATCGTCAGCTGTAATTAATAAATCACCACGCGCTTTATCTGACCAATCTTCAGCCTCGCCAGTTTGAGCTAGCAAAGAGGTTGAAGCGGCAAATTGATAAACCAAAGATTGACCGCCTAACCGGAACATTTGAGCAATAAAACTCGAACAATCAAATTCATTGGCAGCTACCGAATCATCAGTGCGCCCTCCACCATAAACATATGGACTTTTCCCAACCAGTTTCATTCCTGATGAAATTGTTTTTTCAATCACTGAATTATCAGATTTCAATTGGCTGGCCACCGCTTCATAAGCTTTAACGACATCATCTTTACCCGTCTTTTTTGTGAAATAGTAATAATAACCATTAATTTTTTGTAATCCATAAACCATTTTTCCCGTTTGTGGACTGAAATAAACCGTTCCACCATCCAAAGTCATCAAACCTGTCTTCATCACACCTGTTGTTGAATCAAAATAATAATTATTCCCATTAATTTTTTGAAGACCAGTTAATTTTTTTGACCCAGAGTAAGCATAAGTCTCATTTGATTTATTAACCAATTTAATCGTTGAAGCCTGAACATCTTTACTATGATATATTTTAAAGCCAACAAAGAAAATTAGAAATGCTAATAAAGCTAGAATAAGTACTTTCCCTTGTTTACTCATTTTTTTAGAGCCATTTTTTTTATAATCTCTTGTTCTTTTTTCCATATCTAGTTATACCACTTCAAGTTTAATGATAACTTAATAAGAACAATTTAAGATTTGGATAAGAAAAGCGATTTGAAATTATCTTCAAATCACTTTTATAAAATATTTAACCACTTACTTTTTCTAATTCTTGATAAATTTGTCGAAAAACAGTCAAAAATTGTTCAACTTCAGCCATATTATTCGTTGAATCAAGAGAAATTCTGACCGCACTTGTTGCTAATTTTGAAGGGACATTCATCGCAACTAAAGTTCCAGCCGCCGCATTTTTCTTTGAAGAACAAGCTGAGGTTGTCGAAATATAGATTTCATGTTGTTCAAAAGCGTGAACAACGACCTCACCTCTAACCCCACGAATCCCAAAGGTCAAAATGTTAGGAGCAAAATTCTCCACTTTACTAAAAACATGAACTTTTCGATGCTTTTCTAACTCTTCTAAAATCACCTGCTTCATTGCTCGTACTTTTTGACGTTTAAAGTCATCATCATCTAAAGCTAACCGAAGGGCTTTAGAAGTCGCAGCAATTCCAGCTAAATTTTCTGTAGTCGAACGCCAATTATGCTCTTGACCTCCCCCATGTAAAAGCGGAGTCAGTCTTTTCCCTTTTTTTGCAACAACAATTCCCACACCACGTGGCCCATGAAATTTATGAGCAGATAAAACCGCGAAATCTACCCGCTCTGTCAACCAAGCCTCTAATGGAATTTTACCAATGGCCTGTACTGCATCTACATGAAAAGAAATTGTTGGCTTATCAGCAAGTAGGTCAGAAATTTCGCCAATCGGTTGAATGGTTCCAACCTCATTATTGACTGCCATGATTGAAATCAAAATCGTTTCATCTCTAATCAATTTTTCAAGCTCAGAAACAATAACAAAACCATCCCCATCAACAGGTGCAAAATCAACTTCAAAACCTTGCGTTTTTAACCATTCTGCTGTATTTTTTACAGCTGGATGCTCTACATTAGAAACAATGATGTGATTACCATAAGGACGCTTTTCAAAAGCGACACCTTTTAAAATCCAATTATCTCCTTCAGTCCCTCCACTTGTAAAAAATATTTCTCGTGAATCGACTCCCAACAGTTCAGCAATTTGTCGTCTAGAAGCCTCTAATAATCTCGTCGCTGTTGTCCCCAAACCATGTAGACTTGACGGATTTCCCATAATTTTTGTTGCAACATCTGTATAAGTTCGTAAAACCATTGGATTAACTGCTGTTGTAGCAGAATTATCAAAATATATCATTTTTTATCCTTAATATTTAAAAATCAATCTTATTTTAACACAAAAAATACCGAAAAGTTTGACTAAAATATAAGAATGATGATTAAATTACCATAAAAAACTTTTGACATTCGCTATTTCTGTCTATTAAATCTTTTGACAATTCGCCGATTTCTGACGATTGAATAAAGATATACCAAAATAAAAATGAGCAACCAAGTAATAGTAAAACTCCAAATATGATGTTGCCACGAACTGTCGAGAATCCAAGCATTAACTAATAAGTAAACCCAGGCCAGCAAATAACTCGCTAAAACTTGACTAATAAATTCAAGCAAGGCAATTGTGACATATTCATCTATCAATTTAGACATGGCCCCCTGAACAAAACCATAAACAAGAATTAAAGCCATTGATTCAAAATCAATTTCTCCACCAAAATACAAAGTAAGCAATACTCCACATACTATAGCAATGAAGGCACCTTTGAGTCCCGAAATTACATATTTCATTTTTTAGCTCCTTCTTCTAACTTCTTGTTGATATTTGCCAAGTATCTACGACTGACAGGCAACTTTTCATCTCCGATATAAAGCAATACTCCGTAAACAAAGTCTGTTTCCAAGCGCCTTATTTGTTCAAAATTAACCAGAGTATTTCTTGATATTTTAATAAAATTCAAAGCCAATTTTTTCTCATAAAAATAGAGAGGAGATCTTACTCTTATCACTCCATCCGTCATATGGAAATCTAGATAATTTTTTTCTGATTTTAAATATAAAATTTCTCTGATATTAACAATCTCAAAACCTTTATTTGTTGCCAAATAGAGTTTTTCGTTATCTATAGAAGACAAATCTTCTAAATGATATTCTTTTACAATAGCCGAAAATTCTTCTTGCCTTCGAGCAACAATGACAATTTCCGCTTCTTCTATATTAGGGTCAATTTGTTTTTTTAATTTCACTTTTTCATTATATAAATAAATACTCACTTAAACAATTATTTAACTGACAAAAGCTAAAGTATTTAGGCCTTTCTTCGATAAACTAATAGGGCTAAGAGACAAATCAATCCGACACTTAAAGATATTCTTGACCAATTTGGAACGACTGTATAGTTGGAAGTTAATGTATGGTTTAAATCAGAAAGTAGCTGAGTGAGGAAAAAATTGTCAGCAATCTTGCGAATTCCTCCTGAAAGTTGTGCTAACGGAATCATCATTCCTGAAAAGAAGAAGGAAAGAAACATCAGAGGCATAGCAATCGCACTTGCTGTTGCCGTATTTTTAGCAAGAAGTCCAATAATCATTGCTAATAAACAAAATGGAATTGAATATAAATAAAGTTTTAGATAAAAAAGAATTAATAAACTCAACTTAGGAAACTCATAATCATAAGCATAATGAGCAACTACTAGAATAACAAGCGTTGAGCAAAAGATAATAATCATAAAACTAACAATTTGTGCAATAATATAAAATAATTTTTTTATTCCTCTTTGGACAAATAATTGGTAAATTTTTCCAGACTGATGGTCAGCAATTTGTACTGACAGTGAAGTCAAACTAGCTGATAGAACACTGTATAATAATATTGATGCAATATTATTTTCAATATAATGTGGTATGCTTTTTCCAAAACTTGATGAAAAAGCAAACATTAAAAATAAGGGAAAGATAAATACAAAGAAAATTTGTGAAGGATTCCGATAGCGTAAACGTAGTTCAAATGTAAAATATTTTAGAAATTTCATGATAATAGTTCCTCCAAGTTGATACGGTAAGTCTTTTGATATAAAACAAGTTCTTTATTGAATTCAATGATGGCTTGTTCAGCCAATTCCTTTGGTAATTTGTACTGTTTTTCTTTTAGTTTATAGGCTTCAAATTCTGGAACTTCTACTAAAAATTCAACAAAAGAAAATTCTTCTTGAATTAAATCTGATTTTTGTAAATCTGCAATAATTTTTCCATCTTTAAGAATGATAAATCGGTCGCATAATTGCAATGCTTCTTCTAAATAATGGGTTACCAAAAGTAAAGTTGAATTTTTCACTTTCAAATTTGAAGATAAAAATTTAAAAAGCTCTCCTCTGCTCTCACTGTCAAGACCCGTTGTAATTTCATCCAAAAAGAAATATTCAGGACTATTTTGTAGTGCAGATACCAAAAAGAGTTTTTGTTTTTGACCACCAGATAAATTTGAAAATCTTTGCCTTAAATAGGATTCCATTTTAAATTCTTTGACCAGTTTTAAGCCATATTCTTTAGATTGTTCATCATTTGAAAACAAAGCTAAAACTTCACTGACTAAAGCATCAGGAGGTAAGGTCATATTTTGCATGATATAACCAGTATTATTGGAAGTCGGTTTCATTTTGCCATATTCAATTTTTCCTGAAGAAGCCTTGACATTTCCATTAATAATATTCATTAATGTTGATTTTCCCGCACCGTTATTACCTAATAAAGCAACCTTATCGCCAGCTTTTAATTCAAAATTGATATCATTTAGCACTTGATTGTTACCATAGGATTTTTTTATATTTTTTATTTTCATATTGCTATTTTAACTCAATCTATCAAAAGTACTGACCAAAAGTCTGGGATAAATTAGGCAATTTTAGGGATAAAAAAATAAGAGTTTTTTTCTCCTATTTTTTGGAATTTATATTATAAGCTTTACGGTATTGATTGGGAGCAAGTCCATAGTGCTTTTTAAAAGATTTTATAAAATAAGGAGTATTCATCATTCCAACGGCACGCGCAATTTCAGAGATTGCTTCATTTCCTTCAAGCAATCGCATTCTTGCTTGCTCAAGTCTTATTCTTGTTAGTTCTTGCTGTGGAGTTAACCCTTTTATTTTTTTATAAATATGGCGAAGATAAGACGAAGAACCATGAAGTCTTTGTCCAAGCTCCTCAAGACTCAAATCCTCATCATAATGATTTTTTAAAAGTAAATCAATCTCTTCTACCCAAACCTCATTTGGTACAATTTTATCCATTGGTCGACATCTTTTGCAAGGACGATAACCTTCTTCTAAGGCTTGCTCGGCTGCTTGAAAAATACTTACATTCTCTCTTTTTGGTAGTCTAGAGACGCAGGAAGGTCGACAAAATATTTTAGTTGTTGCTACGCCATACCATAATTTATTATCAAAGTTTTTATCATTATTTTTAATGATTTCCCAAGTTTCGTCAGTAATTTCCAAATGAAAACTCCAATTATTTTTTTAAATGTGCTTGCTCAAGTGTCAAAAGAGCTTTTTTCTTCTCTAGTCCACCAGCGTATCCTGTCAAGGAACCATCAGTCCCCACAACTCGGTGACAAGGGATAATGATTGAAAGTGGATTATGTCCAACTGCTCCACCAACCGCCTGTGACATATTTCTTTTTTTCTCTTCATTAACCTGAAGGAGATTTGATATTTCTTTATAAGTAATTAGACTACCATAGGGGACATCACTTAATATTTTGAGTACTTTTTTTCTAAATTCCGTTACTTCTGGTTTCAATTTTATTTTTTTAAAATCAGGGTTTTCTCCTTTAAAATAAGCGTCCAACCATTCTATAGCATTAATAATTGGAAGACTCTTATCCTCTTTTGCCTGATTTAAATCATAATTGGCCGCAAAGTATTTTTGCTCTTTAAACCACACTCCTAATAAATAAGTTTCATCACTTAAAAGCGTTATTTCTCCTAAAGGTGACTGATAGTTTTTTTTAGTTAACATTTTTCCCTCCTCTTCGTTCCGACTTTTTTATATTCAATAGTATAACAAAAAAATAAGGCAGAAAACATCACTATTTGGCTTTTTCATTTTTTTGAATATCATTCTTGATAAATGATATAATATAAAAAAAGATTAAGGGTCTGACCATGAAAGTAATACTAAGAAAAGCACTCCCAGATGATTATGAGCAAATTGCTTTTGTTCACTATAAAGCCTGGTTAGAAACATACACTGGACTTCTCCCAGAAAGTTTCTTAAAAAACAGAACGCTTGAATCAAGCATTAATATTTTTAAAAATAATCTTTGTTCAAATACAGTGGTTGCCATTGTTGAAGGCAAAATTATTGGTTTTTGTGGTTGGGGTCCTCTTCGGAATAATTCTTTTGAAGAAAACTTTGGTGAAATTCATGGCATATACTTACTTGACTCCTATAAAAAACATAAAATAGGTCGAAAAATGCTTGAATTCGCCTTAGAAAAACTTTCAACAAAGAATTATCCAAAAGTTGGTCTGTGGGTACTAAGTAGCAATGAAAATGCCATTCACTTTTACAAGAAACTTGGTTTTTCTGACACAGGAATTGTTAAGCAAGAAAATTTAGGGGAAATTATCACTGAATCTTTTTTTACAAAGGAAATCTAAAAAAGCATATCCCGGGATATGTTTTTTATTTTAATGACAGACAAAAAAAACACCGTAAATTTACGGTGTTTAATGCTTAATAGCTATAATTATTTAACTGCGTCTTTCAATGCTTTACCAGCTTTGAATGCAGGAACAACTGTAGCAGCGATTTTGATTGCTTCACCAGTTTGTGGGTTACGTCCTTCACGAGCTGCGCGTTCGCGAGTTTCAAAAGTACCAAAACCGATCAATTGAACTTTTTCACCTTTTGCAAGGAATTCAGTTACAACTTCACCAAAAGCATTAACTGCTTTTTCTGAATCTTTTTTAGTCAATCCTGTTTTTGCTGCAACTTCAGCGATAAGATCTTGTTTGTTAGCCATTTTAGAAATGTCCTCCATTTGTTTTTTACCTTAAACATAGGCAATTTTCATTTTAGCAAATCTTAGCCCAGTTTGCAAGTCAAAATGCCATTTTAATGCGTTTTTCAGGCTTTTTTCATGAAATCAAAGACAAAATTCCCTTTGGCTAAATCAATTTGATTTGCTTTAATATAAAGATTACCTGAGACATTTATTTTGGGCAAATTAATGACCACTTGATTTTTCTTACTTTCAACTTGAACAAAGTCTGGCAAGTCGTATGCCTTAACGATTTGCAGAACTTCAGAAGTTGGTAAACTCAAACTTCCAGCAGAAATATTTTGGACAGATAGACTAATTGAACCATCTGAGAGTGCCAGAGGTTCAAAATAAATATAAAGTGGAATTTTGGTTCCAAAAAGTTTATAAGATGCTTCAAGAACTGCTTGTTGATTAGAAATATAAAACTTATAAGTCATTTCTTTAGTTTGATAGGTTTCTAAATAACTATTTATCAATTCATTGAGCTGCGAAGTCGTGCTCGTAATTTGAGCAACTTTTTGGTCTGAACGATTAGTTGAGTTTTGATTGAGAACCGTTTGGTCTCTTGGGCTAGTCACGCGAATGGCAATAAACACAACTCCAGCTATATTCAGAGCCAAAAGAATAATAAAGAGCCATTTCCAAATAGGACGTTTTTTAAGACCTTCTTCTTTTTCAGTTTTTAGCTTAGTGGAATTTTTTGTTTTTGATTTTCTTGTTTGATTTTCGTTATTTTCCATTTTGCTTCTCTATTCTACAAGTTTCATTTCTTCTTTTACTTTAATCACTTTTGTGGCTGATTGACTGATTTTTTTAGCAAAGTCTGGGTCTGCTTTTGCCTTTTGCAAAACTTCTGAGATCATTTCTGGAATTTGTGTAGGCTCATTTGCTAAAACAAGGTCATTTCCTGCTGACAATGCTAAAACTGCCCTTTGACCAGGCGTCCATGACTGTACTTGGACAGCATTTGATAAATCGTCTGTAATAACCAAACCATCAAAGCCTAATTGTTTCCGTAATAAACCATCAACCATTTTGGATGAAAAAGCACCGGGAAGATTAGGGTCAATTTTATCGTAAATAGCGGTTGCGCTCATAATCGAAGGTGTCCCAGAAGAGATTAAATCTTTGAAAATTTGAACAGATTCGCTATTGGAATTCGTTTGGTCATCTCTAACACCTGCACTGATATCTGTATTGCCTGTCACCGCTCCAAGCCCTGGAAAATGTTTAGCAGTTGTCAAAACCTTGGCTGCTTTCATGCCTTCCGTAAATGCTTGAGCATGGCTTATGATACTTGCTTTATCATAAGCATATTGGCGACTCCAATAGCCAATTGGAGCATTTTGTGGAGCAAAGTCGGCAGATAAAACTTGGTCAGCAACTGGTGCTAAGTCAAAATTCACTCCAGCTGCGTAAAGTTCACTTCCCCAAGTTTGTGATTCCTTTTGTAATTTATCAGCTGTCCAACTTCCTTGAGTTAATCCATCAGGAATCTGTGAAAAACCCTGACCTTGGAGAACTTGAACATTTCCTCCCTCTTGGTCACAGGATATCAAGAGTTTGCGATTAGCCGGTGCTAAGCCTTGTAGTTTGTCAGTAATATCTTTCATTTCTGGGACACTGAGATTAGAGCGACCAGTCAAAATAATACTACCTACTTGATACTTTTCAATCGCATCAAAAGTTGCCTGATTATAGTTATTTGCTGGCATTCCTGTCATAAATAACTGACCAACTTTTTGTTCCAAAGTCATCTGCTCAATATTTTTATCCATATTTTTTGGGGAAGTTGAACTCCTTTTAGTTTCTGACAATTGACTTTTCTTTTTTGTTTTAGACGATTCTTGTTCGTTTAAATGCCCCGCCAAACCAAGAACTCCTGATAAAATTAATGCACAACCAAGAACAAGACCTAGAAAAACAACTGGTTTTGCTTTTTTCTTTAAGCGCTTAGTCATTTTTGGTTGACCTCCTTATAACTTGCAAATACTGCATCAGCCATAAGTTGATAACCTACGTTATTTGGGTGAAAATGGTCTTCTGTATAAAGTAAATTATTGGAAACTGCATCAGATGTACTGCCAGATTCAACCGCTTGTTTATCTCCTGAACCCTTATAAAGTAAGTCATTGATTGGAATAAAATAAGTGTTCTTTTCTTGACTTACAACGCCGGCAGTCGCTGTATTCCAGCTATCAATCACATTCTGCATGACTGTAAGATCAGGAAAATTAAGATAAAAAGGATTGTAAATTCCGAGAACATAAATCTGCGCTTTGGGATTGTCTTCGCGAATTTTATCTAATAATTTTTTCACTCGTGCTTGATAAAGTTCCTCTGGCTTAGTAAAATCTTTTTCTGTCATTGATGATAGTTTGCTGACATTATCACGAATGACTTTTAAGACGTCATTTCCTCCAATGGTAATCGTAATGATATCAGCCTTTTTTAAGCCGTCAGTAATTTTTTTACTTTTCATCATACGATTATAGATTTGAGTACTTGTATCTCCAGCTTTTCCAAAATTTTGACTACTGACAGAGCTATCTGTCTTATTCTCAATATCTTTGGCAAATAAAGGGACAAAACCACCTTGTCCTGTGGCATCTCCAACTCCTTCTGTCAGTGAATCTCCTAAAGCTGCATAGGTCAGATTTTTTGCTGACAGAGTTGAAACTTTTTTGTCAGCTGAAAATCGGTCGCCTGCCTTTGGAAAAACGAGCAAAAAGAAGCCCAAAATTAGCAAAATTGCCAGCAACAAGCCGGCAAATGTACGTATAAAATTTTTCATCATATTTTTAGATTTATCATTCATAATCAATCATAATTGCCCAAGCTCCAGGACCTGTGTGAGTGGCAATTGTCGTGTTGGTATCTAAAATTGAAATAGGTTTTTCAACAAATTTTTGCAAAACTTCTTTCGCTTTTTGTGAAAATTCTAAACCTTGAGCATGAGAAATTCCAATTTCACGGATTTTACGTCCAGAACTACTAATAGAATCTGAAAGTTCTTCAAGCCATTTATAAAAAGTTTTACTTCCACGTCCACGTAAAAGAGTATTCAATTCACGGTCTTTCAAAGTTCCAATAACGCGAACTTGTAAAAGACTTCCAAATAGTCCTGTCATTCGACTAACACGACCACCTTTAACCAAATTTTCTAATGTTGAAAATCCGATAAAAAGCTCTGTATTTTCTCGAATATATTTAATTTTTTCTAAAATTTCTTCTTTAGATGCTCCTGCTTTTGCTAGGCGCGCTGCTTCAACCACTTGGAATTTTTGTGCTTGGTCAGTAAAGTCACTATCAATGACCGTTACGTTACGACCTGAAAGCATTCCCCCTTGGCGTGCTGCTTCTACTGTTCCTGACAATGCTTCTGTTAAATGAATGGAGATAATCTCATCATCCTCAGCAGCAATTTTTTCATAAACCTCGGCAAAAACACCAACTGGTGGCTGACTTGTTTTAGGCAAGTTTTTTGATGCAGCCATCTTGACCATGAAATCTTCAAACTTCAAGTCGTCGTCTGAATACATTGTTCCATCGATCGTTACTGACAACGGAACAATAGTAATGTCAAGTTCACGAGCAATTCCTGGCTCAATCGTAATGGATGAATCTGTCACAATTTTTATTGGCATATTTACTATCTGAACTCCTGTTTTTCTCATAAGAGAAAGTCGGCGGTCCAATTCCTTTTCTATACAATTTGTGCTATCATATATTATAACAAATTTTCAGTTGGAAAGAGCAAAAAAGGTTGATAATATTATTTTTTTGATTCCAAAAATAAATTAAAAATTGCTCAAAAGCTGAATAAATCAATAAATTGGAGAGACCAAATGGAAGAAACACAAGGTTCAAAAACCTATCAGATTCTCAATGAGATTTTCAATGCAGTTACTCATGGAGCAGGAACTGGTCTAGCAATTGCAGCATTAGTTCTTCTTGTCATTAAAGGTGCCGCATCTGGTTCTGCACTTGAAGTGGTTGCTTTTACAATCTATGGAGCTTCGTTAGTCATTCTTTTTCTATGTTCAACTTTAGCGCACAGTTTACATTTTACTAAAGCAGTAAAAGTCTTTCGAGTTTTTGACCACAACGGAATTTTCTTTTTGATTGCTGGAACTTATACCCCATACTGTTTAGTTGCTTTAAACAATTGGTTAGGTTGGATTGTCCTAGCAGTTATTTGGATATGTTCTATTTTAGGGATTGTTTTAACATCAATCTACTTACCAAAATGGGGTAAAACACCAAAATTATCAACTGTTTTATACGTCGTTCTTGGTTGGATGATTTTAATTGTCATTTATCCTTTATGGAATGCCCTGCATCCCGTAGGTTTCTGGCTTTTAGTCGCTGGTGGCGTTGTTTATTCTGTTGGAGCACTCATCTATCACTTTAAATTTCCTTTTGCCCATGTGGTATGGCACCTCTTTGTTTTACTGGCTGCAATGCTCATGTTCTTTTCTGTTTACCTTTATGTGGGATAAGATAAAAACCGTTCGAATGAACGGTTTTTTATTTATAAATACCAGCTATAACATACCCTTCCAGCCTTTTTTGTAAAATCTCCGATTCTTCCACATAAATTTTTGTTTGGATTGTTTTTTTCAAATTTGAATAGTGAAGAATCACTTGATGAGAGCCCGGAAATTCACGCAAAATTTGTGAAATTTTTTGATTATACTTCTCATCTTTTAAATTTAGCCAAAGTTTTCTATCCGTTTCTAAAGCTGGACTTATTCGGTCAGCAACCAGCTGTAATTCATCATTACGTTCTGTTACTTTTCCACTGATGAGGTAAAATTTTCCTTGTTCAAGCTCACTTGAAAATTGACGATAAATCTCTGGAAAAAGTGTCACATCAAAATTTTCACGACTATCAGATACTGTTAAGAAGGCCATTGTTTGTCCCGTCTTAGTCCGATGCGTTCTAATGTAGTTGATTTCAACCAAGATAGTCATTCGTCTATTTTTCACAAGTTGAGCAAGAGGTGTAAAATTACCTTCAAATCTGCGAGCTAAATTTTGCAAAGGATGTGGTGTTACCCCAATTCCTAATAAATTTTTTTCAAAATCGTATTTTTCGGTTTCTGAATAATCTTCTGCCTCATGATAGGCAAAGCCCCCACCAGAACTTGCCATAAAAATATCATCACTATAATAGTTTAATAAATTAGCATGGTCAGCCAAATTATAAGCTAATTTCCCTCGATTTGAATCTGCATAATCAAAGGCTCCAATCTGAATCAAAGGGAGAATGTTTTCTTTTTTATGAAAATTATTAGGTAATTTTTCGACAAAGTCTGCCAAATCTTTATAGGGTTGATTTTCAACAATCCATTTTGCTAAATCACGAGAAATTCCTTGAATGTGAGCCAATCCTAAACGAATCTTTTTATTTTTTACAAAATCGCCAATTTTCATCAGATTGATGCTTGGTTTTTCTATTTCAAACCCATTTTCTAACGCATCTAAAATCATTACTTCACGTTTACGATCACGTAATTGAATTTCATAAAATTCATCAGGAAAATGTGCCTTAAAATAAGCAATTTGAAAAGCAAGTGCCCCATAAGCAAAACCGTGTGAACGGTTAAAACCATAATTAGCAAAACGTTCAATTAAGTCATAGATTTCTTCTGCTTTTTCTTTAGAATGGCCATTATGGCTTGCTGAATCTAAGAAATCTTCACGCAACTTTTCTAACTCAGACCCTTTTTTCTTAGAAATTGCTCGTCTAAGAAGGTCAGCTTTCCCAAGAGAAAAGCCAGCAAAAGCTTGAGCCACCTGCATAATTTGCTCCTGATAAATCATAATTCCGTATGTTGGCTTTAAGATTTCACTAATAGAATCATCCACGGTAGGCACAATTTCTTTCCCATGTCGTCGAGCAACAAATTGTGGAATAAACTGTGATGGACCAGGACGGAAAATTGAAGTTGCATCAACAATATCATCAAATTTACTTGGGGCAAGATTTCTTAAAAAACGTCGCATTTGTGGATTTTCAAACTGAAAAATTCCCATGGTATTTCCAGCCCGAAAAAGGGCCAATGTGTCTTCATCTTCCAAATTTATTTTTAGTGGATCAACATCAATTTTTTGACGTCTTTTCACCAAATCACGTAATCTAGAAATTATTGTTAAATTACGTAATCCCAAAAAGTCAATTTTCAAAAGTCCAATTGCTTCAACATCTGGCGCCTCATATTGCGTTAAAGCCAAATCTTCTGACGGTTTTAATGATACATAATTCACCAAAGATTCTTCAGAAAGAACGACACCTGAAGCGTGTGTTGAAGTCTGACGGGGCATTCCCTCAATTCGTCTTGCAACTTCATAAATTCTTTTCAATTTTCCATTTTTTAACACTTCAGCTTTAAAACGTTGATTATTTTCATACTCATCAGCCAAAGTTCCAAAACGACGCACAAGCATCCGAGTCAAATTGGATAATTCAGCTTCAGTCATTCCAAAAGCTTTACCAACATCTCTAAGCGCCTGTCTTTTACCCAAAGTTGAAAAAGTAACAATTTGTGCGACATGGTCTGAACCATATCTGTTTTTCATATAGGCCAATAATTCAGCACGACGGTCATCTGGCATGTCAATGTCAATATCGGGCATGGCCACACGTTCTGGATTCAAAAAACGTTCGAAGAAGAGATTATGTTGAACAGGGTCAACTTGTGTAATTCCTAAAACATAGGCAACTAAAGAACCGGCCGCTGAACCACGCCCCATTCCACAATAAATTTCTTGTTCACGGGCATAACGCAACAAATCCGCGACAATCAAGAAATAGTCATCAAATCCCATTTGATGAATGACTGACAACTCTTTTTCTAAACGTTCTTGATAAACTGACAAATCTTGCAAATTTACTGACGAGACTTCTGTCAGTAAATTTTTTTCTTCAAGTCGAGCTGACAAACCTAAAGTCGCTTCTTCTCGTAAATGTTCAACTGCCTGTCTCTTCTTATCGAATCTAGGAAGCTCCAATTTTTCATCGAACTGATAAGCAATCTTTGCTGTTAATGCTGACAGATTTTTCAAAGCCTGTGGAAAATATTTCTGGAAGTAAGTCTCATAAGCTTCTGGTCTTTGAAGAAGTTCATTAGAACTGATTGTTAAACTTTCATCGAAAGAAACTCCATCACGCACTGCATGCAAAATTGCTAAAATTTCATTATCTGCAAAATTCAAATAGCGAATAGCAGGAAAAGGAAGTGTTGGTAAATTAAATTTAGCCCCTTTATCTGTCAGTTGATCAATCCCAATAAAAGCTTCATCAGCTACTGACGAAAGTTCTGTCAGCTCGCTCAAACTTCCGTAAGTTTCAGGGAGAATCAAGGCGATTCCTGATAAATGATTTTGAATATCAGAAAATTGACGGCGTCCATAGTTATGAAGCGTCGAAATCCGAAGTAAGTTTTTATAACCTTCAGTATCTTTAGCAATAAAAGAAAAAGCAATTGGTAAACCCCGCCATTCAAAATTTAGCTCAATACTAATAATGGGTTGCAAATTAAATTTTTGAGCTTTTCTGACAAAACGAAAAGCAGCATGAAGATTCCCAACATCGCAAATTCCAACCGTTTGATAACCTAAACGGTGCGCCGTTTCCAAATAGTCATCAACTTTAACGACACTATCTAAAAAACTATATTCAGTTTTTGTATTCAAGGGTGCAAACATATTTTCCTCCTTTCTTGCTAAAACGACTGGTATTTCTTAATTAAAAGATATTAATTTTATTATACTATATTTTAGCTTGAACTTGGGATAAGTTTAGACAAACTAAGGACAAAAAAAGCGTCAAATTTCGGTTATTAAACACAAACAAAAGTAATTCAATTTAACTAAAATGATATCAAAAAACAACCTAACAACTGAAAACGTCCAACATTTTTGACATTTTTTAATTTTAAAAACTGCTTTCATTCTTATTTTTAATTCGTTTTTATTACAAAAAGCTAAGATGTTTCATCTATTTATTAATCGTAATAAAAAAATTATAAAAACTAAAAGATTCCTTTAACAACAGCATTTACAGCATATATATTAGCAATTTGACGAGAACTTTTTTTTGCACTATAATGAGCAAGCCTTGTTTATTTATTACTAATTTTTAATTAAACAATCACTAAAACTAAAAATAGAATGGGAAAGGTGTAATGACAGTGCTAGTATTAGCTGGAACAATCGGAGCAGGAAAAAGCTCTTTAACTGAGATGTTGGCGGAGGAATTGAAAACACAAGCTTTTTATGAGAGTGTTGACGATAATAAAGTTTTGCCATTATTCTATGAGAATCCTCAAAAATATGCCTTCTTATTACAAATATACTTTTTAAATAAGCGATTTGATTCAATCAAAAGAGCCTTGTCTGATAATAATAATGTATTAGACCGCTCGATTTATGAAGATAGTCTGCTTTTTCATTTGAACGCCGATTTAGGACGAGCAGATGAAACGGAAGTCGAGGTTTATGATGACTTACTTAACAATATGTTGGAAGAAATTGATAGTTTATCTTTCAAAAAAAGGCCTGATTTACTCATTCATGTCAAAGTTTCTTTTGATAAAATGCTAGAAAGAATCAAAAAAAGAGGACGTCAATTTGAACAATTGGAATACGATCCAAGTTTATATGACTACTATAAAGAATTAAATAGCAGATATGATACTTGGTTTGAAGACTTTGATATTTGTCCCAAAATCCAAATTGATGGCGATAAATATGATTTTGTGGAGGACGAACAATCAAAAATTCATGTTTTGCAACAAATCAAAGAAAAATTAAAAGAAATTGAAGGAGAAAATAATTAATGAATGTCACCGTCTTTCTTTCTTCAAGAGATGGAAAAAATCCAATCTATAAAGATACAAGCGAAAAATTAGGAATATTACTTGCTAAATCAGGCCATACCCTCGTCTATGGTGGTTCCGAAGAAGGGTGTATGGGAATGGTCTCAGATGCAGTCATTCGTCATCAAGGTAAAGTTATTGCCGTTTATCCTGATGGAATTCTCCCTTTAGAACCACCTCGTCAAAATGCCAGTCAACTTTATTTAACAAGTGGAATGGATGAGCGCAAACGTAAACTCATTGATTTAGGAGAAGCTTTTGTCATTTTAGCTGGTGGATTTGGGACAATGGAAGAAAGTTTTCAACTTTTAACTGAGATGTCTATCAACCAAACCGCTGTCCGCCCAGTCATTTTTGTTGGTCGAAAATTTTATCAACCTCTTTTTGACCTACTGCGCTTGCAACTTAAGGAAGGAATGATTTCTAAAGAAGTCATAGATGCCATTTCTCTTGTTGATACCGCCGAAGAAACCATAGAATTATTAGGAGATTTGAAACTTGAACAAGTTGTTTAATCAAGCAGTTAACGTTTACCTTGCCGCACCATTTTTTAGTGAAAGTCAAATAAAAAAAGTTGAACTTTTAGAAAATGCACTTTCAAAAAATAAAACAGTAGCAAACTTTTTTAGCCCAATGAGATGTCAACATCCTGAATCTTTACCACAAGAAGTTGAAGCTTTTACCCCTGAATGGGCCAAAGCGACAATGGAAAATGATGTAAATGAGGTAAATAAAGCAGATATCATTGTTGCAATTGTTGATTTCGATCATCAAGATACTGATTCTGGAACAGCTTGGGAGCTTGGCTACGCCATTGCTTTAGAAAAACCAACCTATCTTATTCGTTTTGAAGATACTATTCCAGCAAATATAATGCTCACTGAGCGAAATAGAGCTTTCTTCACCCAGATTGAACAAGTTGAAGAATATGATTTTTTAGAGTCTAAACTAATCCCATATAGTGGAAAATACCAATAGTAAAGAGATAAGTACCTGCTTATTTTTATCTTCTCCTTTATATATAAAATTTGAAATTTGTCATAATTTGTACTATACTATAGGCGGATAGAAAATAATGGAAAGAAGCGTAAATATGAAACTTATTGTCACACTTTTTTGGTCGCTTGCTCTTGGACAAGTTGTAGGTTATGTTGCAACTGCTCTTGCTGGCGTTCCAGACCCTGAACTTTGGACAACGATTATCTCGCTTATCTTTGGTCTTTTTGTATATCTTTTCCAAGCTGTAGCTGTGGAAAAAGAGGCTAAAGCAAACTAAATTACTGATATTTTATCAGGTTCTTTCGCTAAAAAGTGTTTGAAAATAAAAACTCTTGCTCTGCAGGAGTTTTTATTTTAGTCCTGAGGCTTGCAAATTTCTTAAAATACCTTATAATTTAATATGGACATATTTAAACTGTCCTTTAAAAACCTAAATGAAAGGAGAGCGCTCAAGCTTTGAAAGGTCGACCCAAACCCGCAATTATTATGATTACTTATTCTGTCAAATTGACCAAGAGTAGATTGGCGCTCTTCTTGTGCCAACTTTTTGATTTTAATTCAAAAAACTTGACCCATTTCACAAAATAAGAAATTAGATTTTACAAGCTTGAACCATGCTATAAAATGGCTCCAACTCCAATTAATAAAAATAAAGTCGTCTGTCTTGTTAACGGTCGTGTTCATCGCCGGTCAGGAGGAGATTTCCTTGAGAATCTTGACCCTAGCCTTCAAACCGTTATCATGCGCGATTACCCAGAAGCAACCAGTCATGATTTCATCTGTAATGAACATCAGGTTAAATTCCGTTTGGAGGTCTTAGATACCCTTTTTCATCTTGACCTGCAAAAAAACTTTACCGTTAATGATTTACTTAATGAAGAATTAACTAAGGCAAATTTTGAGATTCATGACGTGGAAGAACAACTTCAAACCCAAGAAACTATCGGTGAACGTGTGGCTGATAAAGTTACTGAATTTGTCGGTTCGTGGGCTTTCATTCTAACTTATCTTGGAATTTTAGTCGTTTGGATGTTTGTTAATGTCTCTGGTATTTTCGGAGTCGAGTGGGATAAATATCCATTCATTCTCCTCAACCTTTTTCTATCGATTACGGCCGCAATGCAAGCCCCTTTGATTATGATGAGTCAAAATCGTGCTGCACACCATGACCGCTTGTCTGCTAAAAATGACTTCCAAGTCAATGTTAAATCAGAAAAAGGGATAGCTGCCCTCCATGAAAAACTTGACCATTTGATGATGGATGATCAAGCTTCAAATATGCAAATTCAAAAAATTCAAACCGAAATGCTTGGAGATATCCAAATTCTTCTTAACGAAGTTTATCAACAAAACCAAGATATTCGTGAGCGTTTGGATGATGTCGAAGATCAACTTGATGATTTTGAAGAAACCTTTGATAGTTTTGAAGAAACTCTTGACAGTATTGAAGAAAATACTGACGATGAGGAAGAAGAAGGCATGGCTAATGCTGATTAAAAAAGTCTGTTCAAATGAACAGGCTCTTTTTTTAACTAAAATAATCTATTTTTTCCTGAATTTCACAGACTGATTGTTTGAGCTTAGCTTCTTCTTCAAAAGTTAAGGGAAGTTTTACAAGGGCCTCTACTCCCTCTTTACCAATCAAAGCAGGGGTAGAAATATAGGATTTAAACTTTTCATCATAATGTGAACAGATAGCAATACTCTTAGCATCAGAAAGCACCAGATTCATCAAAGATACTGTTGCTGCAGCTATGGCAACATTAGTATAACCTTTCGTATTAAAGACAGCAAAGCCTCCTTGACGCGCTTTTTCTTCTAGGTCTTCTAAATCTAGATTTTTTTCTTTAGCAATCTCTAAAAAAGATTGTCCCCCAACTCTGACCGTTGACCAAGCGGTAAATTGTGAGTTTCCATGTTCTCCAAGGACATATCCTTCAATAGCCCGCCCATCAATCTTTAATGCTTTACTTACTTGTGCTTTCATTCTTGCAGTATCTAAATATGTTCCCGTTCCAATAATATGACTTTGAGGAAGGTTCAGTAATTGAGAATAGAGATTGACAATCACATCATTTGGATTAGTTGTTGCAATCAGAATTCCTTTGAAATTAATCCTACTTAATTGCTCAGAAACTTCTTTAATTTCTGGAATATTTGCTTTTAATTCTGTAAAACGGTCTCCGCCAGGTTTGATTAGTTCAATATGGCCTAAGGTCGATAAAATGATATCGGCATTTACTAAATCAGTATATTCTCCAACATAAATTTTGACATAGAACGGCAAAAGAGAAAGGGCATCTAGCAGGTCTAGAACCTCTGCTTCAGCTTTTTCTCTTTTTTTATCAATAATGACCAACTCATCTACAAGACCTCCTTGAACAATATCAAGAGCCACCGTTGCTCCAACATGACCACAACCAATTAGACCTACTTTACGCATCTTTTCACCCCTTTTTCTTCAGATTTAAATTGAATCTATTATAATACAAAAAGTATGGGAAAACAAGCTATATTTTAAATATTCTGATTATTCAAAGCAAATAAAAAACCTCCTAATCTCGGAGGTTTTTTAGCCTATATTATTTACTATTTTCAACCGCTACACGAATAAATTCTGTGTAGAGTTCTTCTGGACGGTTTGGACGTGATTGCAATTCTGGATGATATTGACATGCCACGAAGAATTTCTTATCAGAAAGTTCAACAATTTCAACCAAACGGTTATCTGGTGAAACTCCTGAGAATACGAAACCAGCTTTTTCAAAGTCTTCACGGAATTTGTTATTGAATTCATAACGGTGACGGTGGCGACGTTGAACCACTTCAGCATCATTGTAGGCTGCTTTAGCGCGTGAGCCATTTTTCAATTTAGCTGGGTAAAGTCCAAGACGTAGTGTTCCACCCATGTCTTCAACATCAACTTGGTCACGCATAATGTCAATGACTGGATATTTTGTTTCAGGGTCTAATTCAAATGAATGAGCTCCTTCAAGTCCAAGAACATTACGAGCGAATTCAACTGCTGTCAATTGCATTCCAAGACAGATTCCAAGCATTGGAACGTCATTTTCACGCGCATATTTAATAGCTGCAATCTTACCTTCTGTGCCACGATGACCAAATCCTCCAGGAACAATAATTCCTGCAGCATCACCAACAAGTTCAGCAACATTTTCATCAGTTACATCATTAGCATTAACCCAGTTAATATCAACTTCGGCATCAGATGAATAACCTGCATGTTTAAGCGCTTCAGTCACTGAAATATAAGCATCTGGTAATTCTACGTATTTACCAACCAAAGCAATTTTTACTTTTTTCTTGAGGTTCATGACATGGTCAACCATTGCTGACCATTCTGTCATATCTGCTTTTGGTGCATCAAGTTTTAAATGGTCACAAACGATTTGGTCCATATTTTGTGCTTGAAGGTTCAATGGAATTTGGTATAAGTGTTCAACATCAAGCGATTGAATGACTGCTTCTGGTGCTACGTCACAGAACATAGCAATTTTATCACGCATTTCTGTCGTGATTGGAACTTCACTACGTAATACGAGCATGTTAGCTTGGATACCATATTCACGAAGTGTCTTAGTCGCATTTTGGGCGATTTTAGTTTTCAATTCTCCAGCAGCACGCAAGTGAAGAATTGGAACAGTGTGAATGTACATGACGTTGTCCGCACCAACTTCGGCTTTCATTTGGCGTAAAGCTTCAATAAATGGCAAGCTTTCCATATCGCCAACTGTTCCACCAACTTCTGTGATAATGATATCTGCATCAGTTGTTGTTGCTGCACGTTTAATTTTTTCTTTCAACATGTTAGTCACATGCGGTACCATTTGGACAGTTGCTCCGAGATATTCTCCCTTACGTTCTTTACGAAGAATCTCACTGTAAACTTTACCGGAAGTAACATTTGAATATTTATTTAAATTGATGTCAATGAAACGTTCATAGTGACCAAGGTCAAGGTCAGTTTCAGCACCATCATCAGTAACAAAGACTTCACCATGTTGATAAGGGCTCATTGTCCCTGGGTCGATGTTAAGGTATGGGTCAAATTTTTGGACAGTGACTTTAAGCCCACGATTTTTAAGCAAACGACCGAGCGATGCCGCTACGATCCCTTTACCCATTGACGAAGTACCACCACCAGTGACGAAAATATACTTAGTTGACATCTAAATCTCCTCTAATCTTTTTACAAAACAGAAATAACTGGGAAAAACAAAAACAGCTCCCCAGAGGGGAGCCTACCGTTACTGATTTTTTATAATAAAAAACCAGTGCCCGAAAATAATTATATCTGATTTTTCCTTTTTTGTCAAAAGTCTGTTTTTTAATTTTTCATGAACCATTGTAATATCAGATTTTTTCTTTTTATTTGTATTATAAGCTATAAGCTTCACTTCTTTTTCAATTCAGAGCTTCTAAAAAATCTTCTTGTAAATTATTTTTAAATGCAATACCAAAATCTTCTAATACTTTTTGAAGCGCATATAGACTGTAAGCCACTTTATTTGGTCTCGCATTCTCTCCCATGTGCCCAATTCTTAAAACTTTACCTGCTAAATGATCAAATGATCCTGTGATCATCACTCGATAGTTCTCTCGCATTTTCCTTAAGATTTCTTGATCATTCAGACCTTCTGGCACTTTAATAACAGAAACGGTGTTTGAATAGCCATTCTGCAAATAAAGTTCCAAAGGAGAATTTTCAATTGCTTGTCTTGTCGCATGACCAATCATCGCATGACGTTTCAAAATTTCTTGGTCGGCAAGAAGATTATCTATCGCTTGGTCTAATCCATAGATATCAGAAATTGGCATGGTATATGGAAACCATTTTTTTTCATAATAATCTTTAAAAGTAAGGAGATTACAATAAAAACTTGCGATAGGGCTTTTTCTCTCTGTCATCGCTTGATAAGCTTCTGTTGAAATAGATGCAATTGTTAAGCCTGGTGGAGCTGAAATCACTTTTTGAGAGCCACCAAGAGCGATGTCAATTTGCCACTTATCAACTTGTAAATCTTCACCACCCATCGCCGCAACCGAATCAACAACGGTTAGAATTCCATATTTTTTTAAGAGAGGACAAATGCTTGAGAGGTCATTTAAGATGCCTGAGGGTGTATCACAATGAACGACTGTTGCATATTTGAAGTCATGGTCTTTTTCTAAAAATTTTTCTAGAATTTCTAGGGAAAATGCTTCTTTTTCTGAACTCTCCAGTAGAATTGCTTCACCTCCGTAAAGCTCAATGAAATCACTAAAGCCATGACCAAAAATACCATTATCAAGCACAAGTACGCGGTCACCTTTTTCGGTTAACGAAGCACAAGCCGCTTCCAATCCTAAAATTCCTTCACCAGCTAAAACTCTGACATCGTTTTTGGTTTTTAAAAATTGAGCAAGTTTACTACAAGTTTTTTTGTAAAAGTCATAAAAGGCTAAATCAATATCCGGATTCGTTGTTGCCTTTGCTCTTGCTAATCGAACATTTTCAGCCACCTCAGTCGGACCTGGGGTCATGATTAACATCTCTTTCATTTATTTGTACCTCGCACGTTCTCCACCAATGAGTTTAGGACGTGATTTAAGAGCTGTTACATGTGCACCACCAAGTTCTCTTAAAATTGGACGGACGGGAATTTGGACGTGTTTTACGTGCATTCCGATACTAGTATCACCAATATCTAAACCGGCGTTGGCAACAATATGTTCTACCTCAACTGGAGATTTAAAGAGTTGGTAGGCGGCAACTTGACCACTTCCACCAGCATGGAGTTGCGGAATCACAGAAACAATTTCCCAGTCTTTTTTTTCGGCTAATTCTTCTTCAATGAGTAAGGCACGATTAAGATGTTCACATGCTTGGACCGCCAGATAAATTCCTTTGTCTGACAAGGTCTTGTGTATGACAGAAACAATGACCTGACCGATTTCGCTAGAACTGGCATGGCCAATTAAACCACCATTTACTTCTGATGAAGATAAACCAAGAACAAAGACTTGACCAGCTTTAATTTCTGTTTGTTTTATCACATCATCGATAATGACTTGTGTGTCTTTTTTAAGCTTTTCTAAATCCATTTAAAATACCTGTCCTTTCAATGAGCGGGCTTAAGACTTTTGCTAAAGCAAAGCCAACCACAACTTGAATAATATTTACCCAAAGTCCCGCAATGGCTGAACCCCAGCCATACATTAATCCACCAACAATAAAATAGCCTCCAACCATAAAGACAAGACTGAGCAAAAAGTTAAGCCATTTGTATCTTGTCAATCCTGCGAGATAGCCTTGCCCACCATGAATAATTAAGCTGAAAAACATGTAGTTACTGTAGCCTGCAGTCAAATCAAGTAGAAAGGCTGCAAAGCCCCCAATTATTGCCGCCTCTCGTTTACCAAACAGAAAGACTGCTGTATAAATTCCGACATCCAAAAGGGTTAAGATATTACCGGCTGAACCTGGAATAGGGAAGGTAAATAGGCGACCTAGAACAAAAGTGACTGCTGTCCAAATCGCAAGTAAAGTTAATTTTTTGATATTTCTGTTGTCCATGAGTTTCATCTCCTACTTTTCCTAGAAGTTTGGTTTACTTTTGGAAATTTATTTTTTATTTTGAAAAACACCATATTCATTTGCATTTTGAATGGCTTGATAAACGAAGTCTTTTGCATTCTTGACTGAATCTTTAAAGGGGTGATTATAAGCCATATTGGCCGCAATTGATGAAGCAAAGGTACAACCTGCTCCGTTGTTATTATTTTCTATAATCGGGCTTGATAATTCATAAAAAGCTTTTCCATCATAAGCAAGGTCAATGGCTTGTTTTTGGTCAAAGCGATTTCCTCCTTTGATGACGACATTTTTTGCTCCAAAATCATGCAAAAGTTTGGCTGCTTCTTCCATCTCTGATTTACTTTTTACTGACAGCCCTGTCAGTATTTCTGCTTCTTTGAGATTCGGGGTAATTACAGTCGCCAAAGGAAAGAGTTGGCTGATGAAAAGGTCACGCATTTCATTGACCGAATAGTCAGCATTTTCTTTAAAAACAATGACTGGGTCTAATATAATTGGAGTATCAGATTTCACTGACAGAGCTGTCAGCCAGTTTTTGGTCAGTTCAAGTATTTCTTTATTGGGTAATAGTCCTATTTTTATGGCTGAAAAGTCCACATCGCTTAAACTTTCCAACTCTTCTTGAAAGAGTTCTTTTTCTACTGGATGAACAAAAAATTTATCTTCTTTGACAGTTACAATACTTGTTAAGGCGCAAAAGCCATAAAGTCCATTGGCTGCAAAAGTCGCTAAATCAGCTTGCATCCCGCCTCCGGATAGGATATCTGAACCTGCAATTGTTAGAATTTTTTTGCTTTCATTTAAATTCTTTGGCATCTTCTCTCCATTAATTTTACTGACAGTAGCTTTTAGATGTCAGTATTTTCCGCATATTTGACTTCTTTCAAATATAAACCTTCAGGTGCTGCTGTTGGTCCTGCAAAATCTCTATTTTTAGAGGTCAATATTTTATCTATTTGGCTGACAGGCATTCGGTCATTACCAATTTTAATGACTGTTCCAACCATGTTTCGCACTTGTTTATACAAAAAGCCATTGCCACGAAAAATAAATTTGAAATTTTCTTCGTCAAGACGGATAATTTCTGCCTGATAAATCGTTCTTACTTTGTCATCAACTGATGAACCCGATGCTGTAAAACCTGTAAAATCATGTTCTCCAACCAACTTTGACATTGCTTCTTGCATCCGCTCAAAATTAAGTGGATAGCGAAAATAGGCTTTAGAATGTCTTTGAAATGGACTTCGTGTAATTGAATTTTCTAGATAATACTCATAGGTTTTTTCATGCTTTTGATATCTTGCATGCCAATCATCTGGGACAAGTTCCACTTTTTTTACTGCAATATCTGCTGGGGTTTGAGTGTCTAAACCAAATCGCAGACGTTCCAAATCACGAACTTTACCCTTTAAATCAAAATGAATGACTTGACCAAAAGCATGAACTCCAGAATCTGTTCGGCCTGAGCCTTGTAAAATAACTGGCTCAAAAGAATTTAACTTCGTCAGTATTTTTTCAATTTCTTTTTGAACTGTTCTTTGATTTGTTTGGCTTTGAAAACCTGCAAAATCTGTGCCATCATAGGCTATTGTGGCTTTGTATCTTGTCATTTTTCTATTATAGCACAATTTTTATTAGGACTTTATTTTCTTTTTTTATAATGGTTTATCCTTTTTTAATATGTTTCTTTTAAATTGCTTTTCGTAAAAAAGTATAAAAAAATGCCCCACTACGAAGGTGGGGCGAGGTTTGGCACCATGATCCGAGGGGGATTCGAACCCTCGACCGTTCGCTTAGAAGGCGAATGCTCTATCCAGCTGAGCTATCGGACCAAATTATTTCTGTCAGTAAATTTTTAAGCTAAAATTACTGACAGAAACAAGTTTATCATATTCTCTTATTTTTTTCAATTATTGACTTGTACCGTAGCCATAGTTCCCTGTGTTTGTATCATCTGTTCCATAGCTAGATGTTGTACTGTCATTACTATTATTATAGCCATCATTGTAAGTATTATCTTGTTGATAAGTAGAATCAGAACTTGAGGTTGCCGTGGAATCACTTGATGAGCTAGAGGAGCCCGAACTTGAATCTGATTGAACTGAGCCACCACTTGTCGAAACATAATTCCCTGAATTTTTGGAATTCAAAGAAACAAGATTTCCTTGCGTATCAACACCATAAGTCACCGTTGATTTTCCTTTTTCAGTTACAGTAGCTGACGGAAGATAATAAAAAGGTGCTGTTCCTGAGCCAAAAACTGATTCATAAGTAATCAAACTGCTTGGCAAAGTGGTCACTGTTGATTCATCAAGCGATTTCTTCATGATATTTTGCATCGCGAGATAAATATCTGTTGGCATAAATTGATAAGAAGCACCATCAACCATTTCACCAACGCCTTCATATTGAATAGAAACTACTTTGTTAAAGCAATCTTTATAACCTAGTAATGAAGTAATTGTTGAAGCATTAATTGGGATATTAGTTCTAAAATCTTTTGAGGCTTCATTCAAAAATTGTTCATAGCGTGTGATATTATCTAAGGCTAAAATTTTCTTCATGAGTGCTGCAATGACTTCACGTTGGTGAGCTGCCCGACCATAGTCACCATTTGGTAAATGATGTCGGTCACGGGTATAAACTAAGGCTTGGTCACCATTAATATGTTGTTTTCCAGGTGGAACTTTCGCAGTATATTGCGGCTCTGTATCTGAAATATAGAGAGTTTGGCCTGTGGTATTGTTAATATCAATCCCACCAACATTATCAACCATATTGACTAGTCCATCAAAATTGACTGTTGCAAAACTGTCAATATTAATACCAGTCTGAGCACTAATAGTTTTCATAGCATAACTTACGGCATTTTTTAAACCGTCAGAAGATGACCCTGAGTTATAACCTAAGGGATAGGCTGCATTCATTTTTTGCTTAGAAACAATGTTTCCGTCAGCATCTAAAATGTTAGTCATCGTATCACGTTCAATTGAAACCATTGTTGTCGTGTGCGTTTTAGGATTAAGCGTCATCAGAATTTGTGAGTCAGAATTCCCATTCCATGAATCGGAAGTTCCACGCCCTTCGCCTCCTGTGTCAACCCCCATAAGTAGGATTGTTAGAGGTTCAGTTGCCTGAATGACTTGTTCTGTCTTTTTATTCCCAGCATTAGTGTAAGTCATTTTAAAGGCTTTTGTTGTACTGTTCAGAACGGTTAATGTATATCCGCCTGCAGCAATTGCCGTTACTAAAATAATACTTCCAAGCATGAGAAGTGTTTTTATCCAAAGCTTCATATTAGCATTATATCAAAATTCTGATTTTTCACAACAAAAAAAGAAAAATTAGATTTTAATTTTTCTTTAATTATATTTAATTTTACTGACAAAAGGGTCAACTATTAGTCAAAAAATAAAACATATTCGCAAACATCAATTAATTGCCCCTTTTCATCTCGGGCGCCCCATTTTTTGACATTTTCTAATTCAAAATCAAACTTTTCATAAAGATGACGTGCTTTTTTATTACGTGCTTGGACAGTTAATTCCAAACGTTTGATTGTTCCAACTTCTTCTACCCACTCAAGTGCATCTTCTAGTAGAATCGTCCCAATGCCATAGCCTTGATAATCTTCTGACACAGCGATAAAAAGTTCCGCAATATGACGTACTCGATAATGATAATCCGCCGTCAAATGCAAAATACCAGCAATTTCATCACCAACGAATGCAAGAAAATAAGCATTATTATCTTTCTCAGCTTGTTGATTTAAAAAGTCCGTCATTTCTGCTTCAGAGATTAAAATTCCTACTTCATCAATGGTCAAAAAATTACTTTCTGTTCCAACCTTATTGAGAAATTCAATGACTCTAGAACTGTCGGCGCCATTTGCTTCTCTAACAATTAGCTCTTTAGTCATAGGTTATTAACGAGCTCCTCATATCTTTTTCCATGTGGTTTCAAAATAATTTCACGCTCTTGATCGTTGACCAAATCTTTAGAATACTTATCAAAAATGACTTCCAGATAATTTTCTGGCAAATCATCGCCTAACATTTCGCCCCATTCAATGACCGAAACCCCATCACCGAATAAATAATCATCTAAATCAAAACTATCCGGATCATCACCAATGCGATAAACATCCATATGATGGAGTGGCAAACGTCCTTCCAGACTTCTGACAATTGTATAAGTCGGACTTTTAACCATTTGATGAATATCTAAGCCTAAAGCCAAGCCTTTGGTAAAAGTTGTTTTTCCAGCCCCAAGCTCGCCAGTTAAAACAATAACATCTTGAGCCTCTAATTTTCTTCCCAATTTTTGTGCAAATTGTAACATTTCTTCTTCGTTAAATTTCATGATTTTATTATAACACATCCCCTAACAGGTCATAAAGTTTGAAAATCTGCCGTTGTGAGTTCCCCCGCAAAGCTGTAAGTAATACGTATTTTCTGAGTTTGTTTTCCATCTACCATCTCTTTTTCTCCAATCTCAATGTTTTCAATCAATTCACGAACCATGTCAGGCGCCAATACTTGAGGATCCAAGTAGCGTTGTGCTACTTAAACGAAGCTTTTAATACCAGATGACTCCGCCTCGCTCTTTACCACAGAGCTTTTAAGGACCTCAATTTGATCCTTAAGCTCTTTTTGTTCCGACTCATAATGACCGACCAACTTCGCATACCGTTCGTCACTGACTTTGCCACTGAGATTATCCTCATAAAGTCGCTCAATGATATGGTCAATTTCTTTGTCACGAGCTTCTGCTTTTTGAAGACTTTGCTGCTTATGATTAAGTTGATGTCGATCACTGATTTTTTGCTTATTCTCAAGGTAGGCGACAAGCTCCTTCTCATGACTCTTTAGAAGTCCCATCAAATGCTTGAACTCCTTCAAAACATAATCATACAAATCTTTTTCTCGGATATAATGCCGACTCGGACAGGTCTTGATTCGCTTCGCTGCTGCACGACAGTAATAACTATTATAGCGATTCCCCCCTTGATGGCGATAATGATGAATCGACCCACAATCCATACAATGGACAACACCTGAGAACAGACCGATTTGACTTATAAGATTTTTTATACGTCTTGAAACCAACCACATAACCGCAATAATCCCGGTGCCCAGAACTTGTCACACAATTTGTGAATTCCAGCCATAAGGCTGACTGGTGATCTTGTTTACTTTAATACCAAGTTTCATTTTATGAGCCGCAGGAGTCAAAATTTTATCATCAACGAGTTCTGAAGCAATCTGACTCATACTTTTCCCTGAAGCATAATCATGAAAAATGTGCGAATCACTGGACGAGCCGCTTCATCCACTACCCACTCATAGCTCTCTTTGACATGTTTGACTGCCGTGATTTTCTTAGAACAGTCCCTCGGATACCATTCGTTAAATAAATTACAAAAAGGCGCAAGCGAGTTGTCCTCTGGCTTTTCAGAATCCACATTATCATTAATGGCAATAAAGCGAACATTCTTCTCAGGAAAAGCAACTTCGGTAAAAGCCCCCACTTTCAAGTAATCCCGCCCAAAGCGAGACAAGTCTTTGACCACAAAGTTTCTCACCCGCCCTTGATTGACGAGTTCCAGAGCTTCCTGAAAAGCTGGACGATTAAAGGTCGTTCCAGAAATACCGGCATCTGCCAAAAAGACAAAGGGCGACATCTTCTGTTCCTTCGCAAAACCCTCCAATTTCTTGAGAACCAAGAAATCTGCTTTCGAATAATCCTGTCCCGCTTTTTTGGAGAATCTATCACTCCATCTATAAAGAGTAATTTCAGATATACTCTACTCTACAGTTAGAGAATGCACAACTTGCCCTGAATCATAAAATTTGACGACTGTTTTTTGAATTCTTCTTCGTAACGTTTTACCATATTTTATACAATTTATTGTCTAGAGTTCTAGGATAGTATCAATCGTATAATATTCACACAAAAAACGACTGCATTCAGTCGTTCCTAATTTTTTAGTACCTTAAGTTTCTATATTAATACAACATTATTGCAATTTAACTATTATCAACCCACATCTCGCATTGACCAATTACAGTAGCTACAGCATCTTCAACGCCTTCAGGTGGGTATTTGTACTTTTTAAGAAGCCTCTTAACCATACGCCTCATTCCAGCTCTTGCAGATTCCTTCTTCTGCCAATCTACTGTTCTACTCTTGCGTAACAACTCAGTCAATTCATGAGCCAAAGAAACAAGTTCATCATTCTCATAAAAATCCTTAACCGCTTCAGGCTTTGTTATAGCATCATAAAAAGCCAATTCTTCTGCAGTTAGTCCTAAGTCATTACCTTCCTGACTGGCATTTGCCATATCTTTTGCCATCTTCATCAGTTCTTGAATGACTTCTTCATTTGAGAGCATACCATTAAGATAAGCTTTCATTGCACGAGAAAGCAGCTCCGAGAACTTTTCTGATTTCACTAGATTGGTACGTTTATAGAGTGAAACTTGCTCAGCAATTAGTTTCTTTAGTAATTCAACCGCAAGGTTCTTTTCCTTCATTTTAAAAATTTCATCCAAAAACTTAGGATCAAACAAGGAGAAGCCTGTGTCAATATCTGAGAATAAATTGATCACTCCCTCACTCTTGATACTGGACTTCAATAGTTCGTTGATACGTTGATTGATTTCCTTCAAAGATAATGGTTTTCTATCACCTGTGATACGTGTCAACAAAGTACGAACTGCTTCAAAGAATGCAGCCTCAAATCGCTGTTCAGGTGTCAATAAAGAACGACATAGCGATAGTGCTTGTCGAAGCAAAAGTGCTTGCTTGATGTATTCTTCTTTTTCCTTTTCTTTATTAACTGCTGAAAGAAAATTAACACCTGCACTAATCGTTTTAGCACGAGTCAAATTTGTAGAAGAATCGTCCATGAAATTTGAATAGTCAAAGCCGTGGAACATGTCGCGACAAACTTCTAGTTTTTCGATAAATTTTGGAAGAGCTGTTTCAGCAATATTCGGGTCTCCAAAATTCCCCTTGTCCCGTTTCGTATAATCGTTCATGGCTTGTTTCAACGCACCAGCAATTCCTACGTAATCAACAACTAAGCCACCTTCTTTGTCTTTATATACTCTGTTTACCCGAGCAATTGCCTGCATTAGATTATGTCCGCTCATTGGCTTATAGACATACATCGTAGCTAAGCTAGGAACATCAAATCCAGTTAACCACATATCTACCACAATGGCTATTTTGAATAGGTCATCATCATTTTTAAATTTCTTTGCCATCTCATCTTTATGGCTCTTATTCCCAATGATGTCATGCCACTCTTCAGGATCATTATTTCCAGAAGTCATGACAACGCCAACTTTCTCAGTCCAGTTTGGCCGTTTTTCAAGAATCTTATGGTAAATCTTCATCGCAATTGGGCGAGAGTAAGCAACAATCATGGCTTTTCCAGTCAATTCCTGTGCACGATTGTTTTCATAGTGGACAATAATATCATCAACTAATGCTTTTAATGTTTGGTCTGCACCAAGAATAGAATCCATGCGTCCCAGCTCTTTTTTACTTCTTTCAATCGCATGTTGTTCTGCGTTTTCGCTCATAACATCGTATTCTTCATCAATCTTTTGAAGAATAGATTCATCCAATTTCAAATGGATAACACGACTTTCATAGTAAACTGGACGAGTTGCTCCATCTTCTACTGCTTGAGTCATATCATAAACATCAATATAATTACCAAATACTTCTGTTGTTGATTTGTCCTTATTGGAGATTGGTGTTCCTGTAAAACCGATGTAAGTGGCATTAGGTAAGCTATCTCGGATTTTCCTTGCTGTACCGATTTTCACTTGACCAGTCATTGCATCAACTTTCTCTTCTAGTCCATACTGCCCACGATGTGCTTCGTCAGCCATGACAATAATATTTCTACGCTCAGATAAAGGTTCGTCTGATTCTTCAAATTTTTGCATGGTAGTAAAAATGATTCCGTTCGCTTCTCTACCCTCAAGAAGTTCTTTCAAATTTGCACGGTCTGAAGCCTGAATTGGTGTCTGGCGAAGAAACTTCTCACATTTTGTAAATTGCCCAAAAAGCTGGTCATCAAGATCATTTCTATCTGTAAGTACAACAATGGTTGGAGAATTTAATGCCCGTTGCAATAAATGAGCGTAAAAGACCATCGACAAAGATTTACCGCTTCCTTGAGTATGCCAAAATACTCCACCACGACCATCTGTTTCTGTAGCTTTTTTTGTCGAGTTAATCGCTTTTCTCACTGCAAAATACTGATGATAGGCAGCTAAAATCTTTGCATCATTAGAGAAACAGATAAAATTTTGAAGAATGTCAAGGAATCTCTTCTTATCAAACATTCCCTCTATGAAAGTGTCAAATGTCGCATATTGAGTGTTCTCATAGCTGCCATCAATGGTTTTCCATTCCATAAAGCGATCTTCACCAGCAGTAATTGTGCCAGCCTTTGAAGTCGCCAGGTCACTCATGACACAGAATGCATTGTATGTAAAAAGACTTGGAATTTCCTTTTGATAGGTCTTAAGCTGTAAAAAGGCATCCGAAGCATCTGTCTCCTCGCGAGAAGGACTCTTCAATTCAAAAACCACCACAGGTAAACCATTCACAAACACAATAACATCTGGTCGTTTATTGCTATATTCAATAATCGTCCATTGGTTAATGATGGTGAATGAGTTATTCTCAATGTTGTCAAAATCAACAATCTTAACTAGACCAGCAAGATGCTCGCCATCATGAAAATAAGACACTTCAATCCCATTTTGCAGATAGTTCATGAAGACTTCATTCTTTTGCAGAATAGAGCCGTTCTCAAAATGTTTTAGCTTATTCAATGCCTCTTGAATAGCCCCTTCTGGCAAAAGGGGATTAATCCGAATTAAAGCTGGCTCCAACTCATCAAAATATAGTGGCTCTGTGTAATCACGTACTATATCTGGACCATATTGATATGAGTAGCCTAACTCATCTTGAAAAAGTTCAATAATCGCTTTTTCATAATTATCTTCTGCAAAAGACATGTTTTATACCTCTCTTCTTAATTCCATTGATACTCCATAAAGAAATTGATTTTTTCGTCAAAGTGAATACTACCCGAGCCATGCTTAAATCCAAATGATTCAAACAAAGAATTATTCAAAATAACTTGAAAAACCTTAAGAGTTTTTCTCTGTATCTCTGATAGACTTGAAAGAATTATTTTCAATTCAAGAATTGAACTATTCTCCAAAAATGCCATCCACATTCTTAAAATACCGACAACTAAATCTGAAATTTGGACAAAAATAGAACTTTCCGAGTCAATAAATTTATATGAGGCTTCCTTACCAAAAACCTCGATTGAAGTACCCTCAATTTTCTTTTGGATTTCTAATTCCTCATCAAAAGTATGATTAGAATTATAGTAAGTCAAAATAGAATTAATATAAATATCACTATAATCTTGAATTAATATTCCGTCTAAATTATCCGATAAAAAAACCAAAACTTCTTCTCTGTGAGTATTTAAAGACTGTCTTAAATATTCTATATTAAAATCTCCCCTATCAGGATTAATATTTTCAATCCAATTTAGTAGCACATCTATAAACTGCTCGTGATTTTTAACATTTGGATAATCAAAATATTTTAAGTATTGGAGAAACCACTCCTTGTCGCCTTCGATATAATTAAATAACGAATTTTTTAAATCTCTGTTAAATTCCATACCACCAAAAGTTGATTCTGGTAATGAATCAATAATATCGACAATGCTGTAATAAAAATTATCTCTGTAGGAATAATGAATCCACAAGTTATTCTCGTAGAGCCAAGCAATAAGCTCTTTAACTCGGCTTTTAGAAATTAAATCAATAAATCCATTTGCCTTTTGTTTAATATGCTTAAATTTGACTTCAGATGAATTTTGCGGAACTTGAAGTCTTTCAAGCATATTATCAATACTTTCCTTGTTAGGTTCACTTGATTTATTAAACACAATCCCACCAAGTATAAAATAAGCTTTTTCATCATAATTAAAACCATCTTCTGTTAATTTAAATATTCGTGAATTATTCGTTTCATCATAGAATAATTCGTATTCTTTATCCATGTTTGGGACACCATGGAGTTCTGATATAGCTTTTACAATTTCCGAATAATCCATAATTGAATTTCCTTTACATTTTTGTGGTAAATCATCATTTAGTGGCTTGAGATACTGAGATTTCGCCAGACATGAGTTTAGGAAGTAAAGTATCTCTAATCTTTTGAAGCCTTAGTATTTCTGCTTCATTGGTGTATCGCATATCCATTAGTGGCTTTGCCAAGAAATGATATTCTTCTATCCTGTTCATACACGGAAGTTTGAGTTCAAATTTTTCAAAGTCGTTTTTTGAAATATTCACATAAACGGTGCCCGAACCTGAGTTAGAATAATAATCAAATAAATCTTCTAAGACAAAGAAAAGGAATTCATCTAACTCAGCAGTCTTAGGTGTTGCACTTCCTGTTCCACGACCTATTGCGTAATTATCAAATACTCTTGTTGTAAGACCGATAGTCGCTCGAACGCCAAAAATATAGTCGCCAGATTTTGCAATCTTTTTTGGATCACTAGTCCACTTTGAAGGATTGATATTTCCTCGAAAATCGGTAGCACCGTTGATTAGTGGTAATCCAAGCTTCAAATCGTTATATGTATCACCTTTGGGTGATTGCCCCATGACGATATCTGCTATTGAATTGAGCTTGACTACTTCTGTTACAGATGTTTCAATCATGTTTCTGTACAACGCTCTGGCTTGCTCAAGTAAATGATGATTTATCTTCTTGTTAACTTCTATCTTTTCATCAAATGACCTTAGTATTCCACTAATAGCTTTTTGTTGATTTAGAGATGGAAAATCGATTTCAACATCACCTATCTGTTTGGTTGAAATGTTTGCCTGCGAAGCACTTCCTGTGGCCTTTTGGGCAAGACCATGGAAGTTATCGAATTCTCTAAAATAATAGTAAATAAAGTCTTTATCGACGCTATCATTTGGGATAAGCTTACAAACCCGTTGATTTAAGAGTGCGTCTTCATCATGATAATATTTAGAAACTCTTCCAACCCAACTCAAGGGATTATTTTTGCTAACTGGATCGCCTGTTAACGCAAATAAGATATCATCTTTTTCCACAATGTATCGCTTTTTACTTTCATCAATATCCAAAATTGTTGCTGAATTATCAAAGAATCTCACAATCCCGTCTTTGAGTTCTTTAATTTTTATTACTTTATATTTCCCGTCTTGAATAAAGTCCTTTGACTTAAATGCATAACCATTTTGAAAGTCACATACTTCACTTAATTTCAAAGCTTCTCCTCCTCAAACTATAAATTTTCTATGTGAATTCTTCACGTTTGTTTGGTTCACCATCGCATAATGCATGGTGGTATCTATTTTTACGTGTCCTAGCAGTTGCTGGACTTGTTCTATTGGCATTCCTTTGTCGATAGCTCGTGTCGCAAGTGTTCGTCTAAACTTGTGCGGGTGAACTTTTAGCAAATCTGCTTTTTTACCAATTTCTCGTAGCCTTGTTTCTACCCCACCAATCATAAGACGATTAAATGGTCTAGCCAAAGTTACAAATAGTGCTGGGCTATCATCAGTTCTAGTTTCAAGATAATTGAGAAGATGTATTTTAGTTCTGGCATCAAAGTAAACTACCCGTTCATTTCCACCTTTACCTAATACAACACATTCTCTCTCAAAGAAATTGATATCTTCTCGATTTAAACCTACAAATTCACCAACACGCATTCCAGTAGAAGCAAGCAAGTAAATCAATCATGGCTAAATCTCTTATCTCATCACAAGTATCCCTTAGCAACTCAAGACCTTCATCAGAAATGGTTTCTTTGATTGGTTTGTCCGTCTTAATTTTGTGAATCCTACGGACAGGACTTTTGAGAATGTAATCCTCATCTTCTAGCCAACCAAAGAAACTACTAAAAATTCTTCTCATATTATCAATCGTAACTTTACTGGAGTTGCGTTCTTTTTGATAGTTAGCCAAGTAAAATCTTAAATGATCTGTTGTAATTTCTCTGATTGGGCGATTTATTTGCTCAATCATTTTTGCGATTATCATTTCATAATACTTCAATGATTTTTCTGAGCACCCTTCAACACGCTTGGCAGAAAGAAATACTCTCATCAATTCTTGATTGTCTATTTCTAGTTGTCCTTCATCAGCTACCTTGGTAATTTCCAAGGAGTGCATGGAATTCATCAATACTCTTCCTAGCTCTTTCAACTGAGCCTGCGATAAAACACTTGCCATTTCATTTTGAATCTCTGTTATCAGTTTGTCCTTCATGTTTACCTACCTCTTTTCAATAATTGTAGCAATTATATTGAAAAGAGGTAGGTAAATCATCATTTAGAGCAGATAGCAAAGGCTATATTTTATGAAAAATTTGGTAATCAAGTACCAAATGGGCTTCTAGGAGACCTAGCCTCAGTTTCGAGTGGAAAGAGACCGCCAATTAAGGTTTCAGAGCGAACTGCTACTGAAGATATCCCTATTTTAGGTGCAGCATCAATCATGGGCTACACAAGCAAATCACTATACTCTGAAAAAATATTAGTTACGGGTCGAGTTGGTACACATGGAATAATTCAAAGATATAATAGACCATGTTGGCCGTCTGATAATGCATTAGTTTTGAAAAGCGATGATTATGAGCTAGTTTATCAAAATCTTCTGAGCATTGACTTTTCAAGTATGAACAGAGGCTCTACACAACCTCTAATAACTCAAACTGATTTGAAAAATGTTGCTATTTATATTCCAACACAAATTGAACTTTCTGATTTTGAAGATACTGTTGGAACTATAATGCAACAATATGAGTCAAACATTGTAGAGAACGAATCGCTGGTACAACTTAGAGATTCATTACTTCCAAAACTCATGTCTGGTGAAATTTCAGTCACCGATTAAGCCACTAAATGATGATTTATCTTCTTGTTTTCAGCAATTTTATCATCAAGTGAGGACAGAATCCCAGCAATTTTTACTTGTTCTTCGATGGACGGTACTTCTACTTCAATTCCCTTAAACGTATCACGTGTAATTGTGTCAAAAACTGAACCATGAGTATTTTTCCTCAAAAGTTGAACGCTATTTCGCAGTAGATAATAAAGAAAGGTTTTATCTATACTATCATCTTTGGGACGAATTCCATAACAAGACTGATTAAATGCCATAGGAAAGGGGAGCATTGCTAATTCACCAACCGTTCCACGTGCAGAGATAATAATATCATCCTTTTGTAACAACTTAGTAGAGCTATTATTTAATCCCTCATTTGTGATAGTCTTTTCCGTTTCAAATACATAACGGTCATCATTTCCAAAATCTTTTACAGAAAGCCATGGAATACTTCCGTTCCAATACTCGCTAATACTTGTTTTCGGAGTACCTCCTCCGATGATTTCGACAAAATCAGATATAGCCCATTTACTGGATTTATTAGAGTTCAAACCCAATCGCCCCCAATCGTTCCTTGATTTCTTTTTCCAATTCATGAGAACGTGTGAACATCTCTGAAAGCTCAGAAGTCAGACGTTCCATCTTTTCTTCAAATGGCTCATCATCTTCCTCTTGTTCTTCAATCCCCACATAGCGACCTGGAGTCAAGATGTAATCCTGCTTCTCAATCTCTTTTGTTTCTACAACCGCACAGAAGCCTTTAACATCTTCTAACTCACCATTTTGAAAGGCTTCAAAAGTATCCGCAATTTTATTGATATCATCATCACTGAAATCGCGGTGTTTACGGTCAACCATTTCACCCATTTTGCGTGCATCAATAAAGATTTGGAGCTATACTATAAAAGTGGACAGAAAATTGTGTGTTATAATCTGTCTATTAAGACACAAAAATGAAAGGACTTTTATGTCAGGTTTTAAACGTTACGACGAGGATTTCAAACAATCGCTCGTTA
>SKEH01000135.1_pt1 | contig 50654 bp, 47 predicted proteins | sample 4826571 | NCBI WGS metagenome assembly SKEH01 (sample SAMN11008814, study PRJNA524170) | human gut metagenome | biome: Human fecal sample; material: Feces; isolation source: fecal sample from pouch patient p29 | host: Homo sapiens | place: Israel: Tel-Aviv | collected 2016-09-14 | reverse complement strand
ACCAAAATATAGCGCTTACAGTCCAAATTACTTTTACTAAATAAAAATAATTGGACTGAACTTTAGAAAATAAAAAAACTCCAAAAAATGAAGTTTTTTATTATTCAAAAGGGAAAATTAATAGCTAATTTTTATTTCTTAGCTGCCTTAAATGCTGCCATAAATTTCTTGGCATTTTCAGTAACCCCACTATAATTGTTGTTGGCTGCTGGAGCTGTAACCCCACCTCCAGCACTTACAGCTACTGCTCCTGCTGCAAACCATTCAGCAACATTATCAACATTTACTCCTCCCGATGGAAGGATATTAATATAAGGAAATGGACCTTTTAAGTCTTTTATCATTTTGGGACCTGTAATATCACCTGGGAAAAGTTTGATTAACTCTGACCCATACTCTAAAGCTTTTTGAGCTTCGAGTGGAGTTAAAATTCCCGGAACATAGGGAATCTGATAAAGATTACATATCTTTGCGACTTCTTTGTTAAAACTTGGACTGACAATAAATTGAGCCCCTGCAACAATGGCCAAACGAGCAGAGGTCGGATCTAAAACTGTCCCTGCTCCGATCACTACATCTGTTCCTAGATACTTGGCTACCAAATCAGAAATAACTTCGTTAGCTCGCGGGACTGAATAGGTCAATTCGATAGAAGTGATTCCTCCTGAGACGACAGCTTCTACGATTTTTAATGCTTTTTCGCCACTCTCAGCTCGGACGACCGAGACGACTCCTGATTGAATCACTTTATTTAATAATTCTGCTCTTTGCATGACTACATCTCCTTGTAAAATGCTTTTAGTTCTTCTTTTGTGGGATAACCTTCACTATCTCCTGAGCTTTGAACTGCTAATGCTCCAACGGCACAGGCGCGCTTGACGGCTTCTTTTAAGGTTTTTCCTTCAAGTAAGGCAGACTCAAGACCAACGGCGAATCCGTCTCCTGCTCCAACCGTATCAACAACTTTTGCTACTTTAAATCCAGAAACAAAATATTGTTCACCATTTTTTAATTTTACAAAAGCACCATCAGCGCCTAATTTGACAACTACAATCTTTGTGAGAGTGCTCTGCTCAAGGTAAAAATCAGCGATTTTTTCTGGTTCAAATGAACCGGTCAAGATTTCACCTTCATTTATTCCTGGCAGAATGATTTGACTTTGCTTTGCTAAATCATTGATTATTCTTATCATTTTTTCTTGATTATCCCAAAGTACAGGTCGTAAATTTGGATCGAAAATGGTTAAAATATCTGCTTCATTTAATTTTTGATTGAACCCTTGAAAAGTTTTTAAACTAGTTTCTGAAAGGGCTGGAAAAATTCCTGAGAGATGCGCAATTTTTATCCCTGATAAATCTAGAGCTTTTAGTTCAGCAATGGATAAATTGGCCGCTGCAGAATTTTTGCGATAATAATCAACTTTTGGGTCGCCCTCACTTACTTTTTGTTTTAAATAAAAGCCTGTTGAATAGTTTTTATCTTTGGTGAGATAAGTCGTTTCAATCTCCGCTTTTTTGACTGATTCAATAATAAAATTCCCAAATGAATCCTCTCCGACTTTAGAAAGGTAAATTCCTTTATGTCCTAGACGACTCAAACCAATCGCAACATTTAGCTCCGCACCAGCTAAATATTTGCTGAAGTGCTCAGCTGCAGCTAGACTTATATCTTGATTTTCTGAGGCAAGAACGACTAAAGGTTCGCCAAGTGTTATAAATTCAGTCATTGCTTAGAGTCCTCATCTTTGAAAAATCCAAAATAATCATGCACATTATTATAACTAATATCTTCAATCATTTTTCCAACAAGTGCTTCATTATCAGGGATTCTACCATTTTCAATCAATTGTCCAACAAAATTACAGAGGACGCGACGGAAATATTCATGACGTGGATAACTTAAAAAGCTCCGTGAATCTGTCAACATTCCGACAAAATTGGACAATAAACTTTGTGAAGCAAAAATCTCTAATTGGTTTTCCATTCCTTTTTTGGTGTCATTGAACCACCAACCAGCTCCAAGTTGTAATTGTTGTACTCCTTCACCTTGAAAACAGCCAATCAATGTAGCTAATTCAAGCCAATCATTTTGATTAAGGGAGTATAGAATGGTTTTTGGTATGGTTTCAAGTTCTGCTGCTTTGCTAAAGAGTTTGGTTAATTCCTCAGAAATATTAGCTTGAGTACCCATACTATCAAATCCAGTATTTTCACCAATTTTACTTAAGGCTGGGCCATTGATAGAACGGTTGACGTTAACATGGAGTTGCATTGTCCATTCAAATTTTTTATTTAATTTCATAATTTCAAGGATTAATGCCGTAATGTATTGATTATATTCTAGGTCCGTTAAAGTTTGATTTTCTTTGGCTTTCTGAAGGATAGAATCTAAATCCACGTTTTTAGTTTCTGCAAAAGTATAGGTAGATAAGGAGTGGTCAGACAAACGTCCACCAAGGCTTGTGAAAAATTCAAATCTTTGTTCAAGTGCCTTAATCATCGTCTTAAAACCTTTTATTTCAATTCCAGAAACTGCTGACAGCTCTGTCAAATAGTCTGCAAAATGTCCGTCAGTAATCGAAATTAAATGGTCTGGTCTTAAAGCTGGCAAAACTTTGAAATCTTTTTCCTCTTTGGCTAATAATTTATGATAAGAAAGCGTTGAAACAGGGTCATCTGTTGTACAAACAACTTTTACCTGTGAATTTTTAATCAATGCGCGTGGTCTGAAATCATCTGTGGCAAGCATTTGGTTCGCTTCATCCCAAATTTCTTTGGCTGTCTCGCTTGAAATCAACTTATCAATATGGAAAAATCGTTTTAATTCCAGATGAGTCCATTCATAAATTGGATTACCAAATGATTTTTCGAGTGTTTTAGCAAATGCTAAAAACTTTTCATAATCCTCTCCATCTCCAGTAATCAATTTTTCAGGAATACCATTCGCACGGAGCAAACGCCATTTATAATGATCCCCACCTAGCCAAATTTGTGTTAAATTTTCATATTTTTTATTTTCATAAATTTCTGCGGGTTCAAGATGGCAATGATAATCAATAATTGGCATTTTTTCTGCATGTTTGTGAAAAAGCATCTTGGCACTTTCATTCGTTAGTAAAAAATCTTCTGATAAAAATTTCATGATTCTCCTTTATTACTATTAAAAGTTAATTCAACTTCATAAGTTTTTGATTCATTTGATTTTAAGCTGATATTTCCTTCTTTTTGCAAGAGTTCTTGTTTTTGATTGAGAATATCAGGCAGTCCTTGGAAGGGTTCAATACAGAGGTAAGAAAGATTTTCGTCTTCTTTTGTCCACAAGCAAAGATAAGGAAAATCCGCCATTTTCATGGTCATTTGATAATCTGTCTCTTGTGAAAAAAGTTTCACCTCCTCGATTTTATTGTCAAAAATGACGAGCCCTTTTTCAAAGAATTCTCTTTCAAGTGGAAAATTACTGACAGCTTTATTAATTTCTATGATTTTTCCCGAACGATAAGGAAATGGATTTTTGACAATTTCAAATTGTTTTAAAGTCTTATCCTTAGTTTCAAAGGAAATCTGGTAATCTTCAAAATTTGCTGATAGGTTAAAAGCTGGATGAAATCCTAAGGCAAATGTCAATTTTTTTACTGACAGATTTTTTATTTCAAATTGAATATTCAATTTTTTACTGACCAGTTGATAAGTGACTTTTAATTCAAATTGAAAAGGGTAGGATTGATAAGTTTCCTCGTTATCTTTTAATGACAAACTTACCTGGTCTTCTTTCTGGTCAATAATTTCAAATAAATAATCTGAAGCAAAACCATGTTGCTGCATCGGATAAATCTTCTGGTCCAACAAATATTCATCATCAGTTGAACGTCCAATAGCCGGAAATAAAATTGGGGCATGTTTTGGCCACTCAGAGCCATTCCAAATAAAATCAAATTTATTTTTATTCTCAATTACATGAGTTAATTCAGCCCCTTTTGGATTAATTTGAACAGTAAGCTCATTATTTTTTAGTGTTAACAATTGATTTTCCATCGTTTTTCTCCGATAAATTTAGTGACAGCGCCTGTCACTAAACTTTTAAGCTTTTGTCATTAAATGTCTGCTTGGTCAGGCCAACATTTTTCGTAAGGATGACCTGTCAGTAATTCAACGACCTGACGTGTTTCAAGAGTTACATCAGCTTTTGAGCCTCCTTTTTCAAGACGTTGTAATTCTGCTTTTAAAATATCATGATTGGCTCGATTAAGTTTAAAGGTGCGAGCTGCAATCAATGCGGCTGCTAACAAGCCAATTGGAAAAAAGATGAAAATCAACATAATTCCGTGCTGAATACCTAATGGCGTATTTGCATGAGTCGTCATTGTTGTGGAATTAAATCCAATTTCTTCAAGAGCCCAACCAGCAATATATGTTGCAAGTGCCCCTGTTGATTTACGAAAGAAAGTCATGACAGAAGCATATACGCCCGCTTTATCACCATGTGTAAAAATTCGGTCAACATCGGGTATAAAAGGGAAAACATTCCAAGGAGTAAATTCTAAAATTCCTCGTCCAAGTTGATAAATAATGGAAACAATCACAAGCATCCACATTGGATTATTAATCCCTGTCAAATAGATAACAAAATAACCTAACATGGCCACAATAATCGCCAAATAACTCAAAGTAAATAAATATTTCGGACCACGAGTGACCATTAATTTTACTGCGGCAATAGTCGATAGAATACCAAATGCTGAGAGTGCTTGGAGAACCCACGGAGCATTGGCAGATGTTCCGGACAATCCAATCACGATAAAAGTTGGGAGTAGTGTAGAATAGAAATCTTTTCCTGTAAATGAGAGGAGATAAACCAATAAATGTTTTCTGAATGATTTATTTTTGAAAGTGCCAAAATAATCTGTCACTGTTTTTTTCATAAATCCACTAAATCCAAGTCGTGGTTGAGCATCTAATTCTGCTTGAAATTCTGGAGTTAAAGGACGTTCCCAGCTTGCTCGCCATGAAGTGAAAATGGCAATGACAAAAATGACTGTCCAAGTAATTCCCGTATAAAGATAAGCATTAGGATTATTAAATGACTTAAGTACAGCTAAGGTAAAGAAGACAATGGCCGTTCCAGTTGCTGAAATAAACATTCGACTCCCTGAAAGAGTGGTTCGTTTTTTATAATCAGGCGTCATTTCCGTAGGCAAGGTTTCCCAAGGAATTAAAATCATGGAAATCGCTACCTCAATCGCAACATAAACCCAAAGATAATATTGCCAACTGCTAGTTGAAATCCAAAACATTGGAAATAAAATCGCAAATAATATTCCGCCAAGTGCAATAAAGAAATGACGTCGGCCATATTTTCGTCCTAATCTTGTTCGATAAAAACGGTCAGTAATTGCCCCAAAAAAGAGGGACCAGATGGCATCAATAATCCGACCAATTCCCAAAACTGCTCCTGTAAAAAGAGGACTAATTCCTTGTGAAAGAACAAAGACAAAGATAACTCCTGAAACAATGTTATTCCAGCCTCCGCCCATTAAATCAGTCAAACCGTAAAGAAGACCACGCCTTGTATTGATTGCTTTTGGGGTATAAACCCATGAAGTTTTTTGTTTTTCTGCCATTTTAAACAGATTCTCCTATTTTTGTATTTTTGTCAGTGAAAATTGACAAATTTTCCATAAACTTTGTTAATTTGTGAACTTTGTGAAACGCTTACTCCAACGTTTTAGTTTTAGCGGAGAGTATTCTCCGCACATTTTTTTTCACAAAAAGTTCTTTAAAATAGATTTCTTCATATCATTTTTATTTACTGATTCGTTTTCTCAAGCACCTCCCAAAGCCCATTAAGATAACTTGCTCCAAGTGCTCGGTCATATAAACCGTAGCCTGGGCGTCCTGTTTCTCCCCAAATCATTCGACCATGGTCTGGACGAATATAGCCATCAAAACCATTATCATACATGGCTTTCATTATTTTATACATATCAAGAGAACCATACTCCGACATATGAGGAGCTTCGTAAAAATCTTTTTCACCACTTGGCAAAAATTTAATATTCCGCACATGTGCAAAAGGAATTCGGTCTCTTTTGACAAATTCAGCCATAATTTCATAGACATTATTAGCTGGATCTTCAGCAATCGACCCCGTACAAAGCGTAATCGCGTTTGACGGACTATCTACAACATTACATATCCAATCTAAATCTTCCCGATTTTTCACCACCCGAGGAAGCCCAAACATAGGATAAGGAGGGTCATCAGGGTGAACCGCCATTTTAATCCCAACTTCTTCACATGTAGGAATGATTGCTTTTAGAAAATAAGCAAAATTTTCACGCAATTTATGCTCATCGACATTTTTGTATGCCTCAAAGAGTCCTCTGACTTCTGATAATCTTTCAGGTTCCCAACCCGGGAGTGAAAAGCCACCATCCGCTGCTTGAACGCGGTCAATTATCTCCTGAGGGTTTGCTGGAATATCCCCAGCAATAAAAGCCATAGTTTGTGAATTATCAGATAAATGATAATCCAAATCTGATTTCAACCAGTCAAATACAGGCATAAAATTATAGCAAATCACTTCAATCCCAAACTCAGCAAGATTTCGAATCGTTTCTTTATAATTCTCAATATATTTATCACGAGTTGGCAAACCAATTTTGATATCATCATGAATATTGACAGATTCAATTACTTTTAAACTTAAACCTGCGGCTTCAATTTCTTCTTTAAGTGCTTTGATTCTCTCCTTTGGCCAAATTTCTCCTGCTGGAATGTCCATAATCATTCCAACGACTCCTTTAACACCTGGAACTTGGGCAATTTCAGAAAGTTTTATCTTATCTGCATTTGAACCAAACCAACGCATTGTCATTTCCATTTTTTTATTCCTTTATCTTATTTATATAAAATCAAATAGTGTGCTGTAGCTTCCCACTAAGCGGTAAGACCACCTGAAAGTTGTACGTCAATGATTTCGTAATTTTGATTTTGCAAATCTGCCAAAACTTTATTTAAAGCTTGATTAAAAAGTTGGTCAGTTTTTTCTTTTCCCAATTTGGCAGAAATGGAAAACTGATAGCAGTATTTTTACTGACAGTTCAAAATTAAACATTCTGTCAGTAAATTTTCAGATATTTTTTACTGACAGTTCTAAATAAGTAGCCTGTCAGTATTTTTTTCCGTGTTCCTTTAGGACATTTTGTAGCGTCTTAAGCACTGCTCCTTTGCCTTGAAGCATTTGCTCAAAGTAATTTTCAATCTTTTGAGCTAGCCCTGTTTGGTACATCTCATTTGGAAAAATTTGGTGATTAGATAAGATAGGTTTTAGAATTTCATGAATTTCTTGCTGACTACCATCTAATTTTACCTCGGCAACAAAAGCTTGCAACTCTTCAAGAAGAGGGTCAGGACTTGGAGAAAAACTTTCTAACTCATCATTAATTCCGATTAAATAACGGCACCAAGCAGCAATGACTAATGGAATAAATTCCAATTCTTTAACAGAAAATCTTGGATTGGCAATATAGTGTCCAATCGTTACGCCATAGCGAACAGGAATTTTTTGTGACGTATCTGCCGCAATTCTCTGTGGTGTATCTGGAATATTTTTATTTGGTAAACGTTTAGTCAATAACTGGTCAATAAAATCTTTCGGATTGATAATTTTCGGATTCTTAACCACAGGCAAAGCCTCGCCATACCCCAAATTCTTAATGAGTGCTAACAAATCTGGATTGGCAACTTCTTCCCAAATTGAATGATAATCTAATAAACTTCCAAAAATAGCTAAAGCGGTATGCAAGGGGTTCAAACAAGCGGTAACTTTCATCTGATCAGCATCATTGACTGTTTCACGATCAGTCAAGATAACTCCAGCTTTTTCTAATGCCGGCCTGCCATTTGGAAAAGTATCTTCAATCACTAAATAATGAACTTCTTCCGTATTACCAAAAGGAGCAATATTTGTATGTTTTTGACTATGTAAAATTTCTGTATCCTCAAAACCATCAGCTGTCAGTAATTTTGCAACTTTTTCAGACGGATTGGGTGTAATTCGGTCAATCATTGACCAGGGAAAACTGACTTTTTCAGGATTGATAAGGTAATCATAAAAATCTTGTTCTACGATTTCATTTTCCACCCAAGCTTTAGCAATGGTCAAAATCGCTTCTTGCAATTTCAAACCATTTTCTGAAAAATTATCTGTGCTCACCATGGCAATCGGAAATTTACCCGCTTTAAATCTTGCATAAAGGAGATAAGTAACGGCTCCCATATTGGTTTTGGGCTTGCTTCTTCCTTGCATATCTTCAAGTGCCAAAGGCGTCAATTGGTCTTTTGAATCCCGCAGTGAGTAACCTTTTTCCGTAATTGAAAAAGTTGTCAATTGCAAAGACGGATTTTCAAAGACTTTTGTTAAATGAGCCCAGCCCTCGGTATTTTCTGCATTAAAATAAAAACTCTCACCAACACTCGCAATCAATTCTTTGTCAAAAGTTCCATCTGATTTCATTGTCACTGACAGAAAACGATTATTATAAGCCCGATAGATTTTATCAATTACCTCATCATCATAAGTTTCAGCCACAATAAGACCTGAGTTGAGTTCTCCTTGATTGAGTAAGTCTTGGGCGACCACCGCATGGAAACATCTAAAAAGATTTCCTCCACCAAAGTGGACCCAGACTGGATTATCAGCTGTTGACTCTATAACTTTGTCTTGATTAAAGTTAGGAATTTTAATTTTTGCTTTTTTAAATTCCTCATCTTTTATCAAATAATCATCAAGCAATTTCACCATGATTTCTCCTTTAAATCCTGAAAGTGATATATCAGTTTTTCTTCTACGAAAACTAGTATATCACTTTTAAGAAACCGTTGTCAAGAATATATTAAAAAAAAGACATTATTTTAAAAGAATACCTTTATTATTTGACTTTATCGCCCCTCTGCTCTATAATTACAGAATGAATGAATTGAATTTTAATCTACAGAATCAGGCCTACAAACAAATTACAGGCAAAATTCTCAGGAATGAATATCGTCCTGGACAAAAAATTTCACAAAAAAATATCGAAATTGATTTGCAATTAGGCCGAACTCCTGTCAGAGAGGCACTTCTTCGTTTACGTCGTGATGGACTCATTTACAGCATCCCTCAATCAGGAACCTACGTCACAAAAATTGATTTAGATGCTGCCATCAATGCTCGATTCATTCGAGAAAATTTAGAAGCCAAAATCGTTTCCGAAGCCGCGTCTTTAGAGAATAATAATCTTTTACTCAACCAAGCACGTGATGCAATTGAACTTCAAGAACGATATGCTGCTAAAGCTGAATATCACAATTTTTTTAATGCTGATGAAGAATTTCATAAAACTTTTTATTTAATGACTAACCATGCCCAAGTCTGGGACTGGCTTCAAACCATTAATATTCAGTTCAATCGTTTCCGTTGGTTACGTCTTGCGATTTCTGATTTACCATGGAATACCTTGATTGAGCAACACAAGGAAATACTCTCCGCTGTTGAAAATCATGATGGAGAACAAGCTGTCACAGCAGCTGCCAAACATTTGCACTTGATGTTTGACGAAGAAATGGCAGTTTTACAAGCTTTTCCTGAATACTTTGATAATTTACCCGAATAAAAAACTCTGCCGGAATTCCGACAGAGTTTTTTTATAAGTAACTCATTTATTTTACATTTTTAGAATCTGGAATTAAAAATGAAGTAAAGAAAGCAATAATAACAAGAATCAATCCTGTGACAATTCCAGAAATATAACCAGAACTACTTCCACCAACACTGGTATGTAAAAGCGTTGGCACTGCGTACAAGATAATGAAACTGATACCAGCTCCTAGATTAAACATTCCTGCATTTAAGCCCGGAAGATAACCTGGATTATCCTCTGGTGAAAGCACGATTCCCAGACCATTTAACATAATATTTGTTATTCCAGCATAGGTAATCCCAATGAAGGTAGATACCAACAATAAAAGCCAGATTGAAGGTTGTAGCACTCCAACAACGGCCAAACCAATACCGATAATCGTCGTTAAAAGTCCAACCCGAAGGACTTTTGTAAAGCCAAAGCGAGCAGCCAAGAATCCTGAAACAGGTCCAAAGAATAAGCCAGCAAGCGCATAAGGAGTAAGGGTAACAAGAGAAACCATATCTGCCCCAAGTCCCAAACCAAACTTACCATCTTGACCCAAAGCTGGAATAATACCATTCATAATTGCAAAGACACCAGTCATCGTTAGGAGAGTTGTAATTAATAACCCCCAAGTTCTTCTTTGTTTCAAATAATGAATAGGAACCATTGGATGATTCACTCGTTTTTCAACTTGCCAAAATCCAACAAAACAAATCAAACCTAAAAGAGCCAAGAGTGAAGCTAAAAGCCAATTAGGAAGTCCAAGATTTCCAAAACTTCCTTGCAAGGCATTCACCGCGCTCAAGAGCGCACCCATTGCCACAACTAAAAGAATGACTCCGCTCCAATCCATTTTTGGTGTATCTTTTGCAGTTGACTCTTGCGTTCCAAAACTTACTAAAAGAATAGCAAGTGCCGCAGTAATTCCCATAACAAAAAATACAGAACGAAATCCACCATGACTTACTAGCCAACCACCTGCTAATGCATCAACCCCAGCAATTCCACCATTGATTGAAGTAAGTATGGCCATTAATTTTGCATATCTCTTCTCATCACGCACTTTCACATGCAGAATAATTAAACAAAGCGGAACCACAGGGCCAGCAGCACCTTGTAAAATACGACCAATCATCAAAATCCCCACATTTGTAGCAAATCCTGAGATAAGACAACCAATCATTGTCAAAGTAAGCATTCCAATTAGAACTTTTTTTCGTCCAATCAAATCCGCCAAACGAGGCAAAAATAGAGCAAATAAGGCCGCAGCTGTAAAAAAGATGGTTTGTGTTAGTGCTATAGACGAAGCTGTCGTGTGTAATTGGGTCTGCATGGTAACCAAAGCAGGCGAGAGCATTGAAGCATTGAGCTGAAAAGCAAAGATTGCTACCAATAGGGCCACCATTAAAGCCACTATTGAACCCGCATTATCACTAGATTTTTGAGGAACAGTATTTTCTCCCATTTTTTCTCCTTTTTTTAGAGGATAAACTCTTTTTAGTTTTACAAACCTAAAAGAGCCCCAGCTATCTATTATATTATAAATTTTACTTTTTGCGAAGTTTTAAAATGTCACTTGGACAAATTTATATTTTTATTCATTACTCTTCCTCATTCTTAAAACTAAAAACTCTGTCCCAGCGACAGAGATAAAGACTTTAAAACCAATATTTCAATGAGCTATTTTATCAAAATGGGCTTAAAAGGGGCATTAAGGTTCTTGCTGGACTCGACCCAGCGACCGAACGGTTATGAGTTTCTTCTTATTATTTATTATTATCTTAAGCCTCCAAAATTAAAACCTCCCTTACGAAGAGAGGTTTTAAGTATTAATGAATTTCTTGATACTCTTGCCAAGGCCCAACATTTCCCGGTATATCACTTGCAGAAGCATACCACTTTGCAATATAATCTTTTCCGTTATAACTTACTCGATCATCTGCGTTATATATCTTTGCTTCCCATGTTTGATTTTCTGTAGAGTTTGAAGTTGCTGGTGTTGATGAAGCTGCAGTTTGCTGAACAGCTTGTTCAGCCTTTTGACGTGCTTGTTGAACTTCAGTTAAAGATTGATCGGTGCTATTATTTTTATTTTGTAATTCACTAATCTGTTGACGTAAGCTTGAAATCGTTTGATTGGCGGTGTTCAGTTCAGACTGCTTAGAAGCCACAGCTCGGTTACCATCATCAATTTTTTGTTGGATTTCTACTTGCTTTTGTGCTAATTCAGTTTGTTTATCTGTATTCACTTGTGTTAGTTGTTGTTGCAATTGTCCGAGTTGAGTTGTCCCATTTTGAACATTTGTTTGTGCTTGAGAAAGGTCAGATTTCAATTTTGATATATCTTGGTTTTTACTATTAATGCGATTTGTTAAAGTATCAATTGAACTATTGATGGTTTCAACATCAGTATGTCCTGCCCAGAAATCCTCAGCAAGTGATTTTACCCCAAGACCTGCACTAAAAAATACTCCAACTGCTGCGGCTACGATAACTACTTTTTTAAAGTTCATTGTAATATTCCTAATTATTCTTTTTTCGATATATTTTTATCGTTTATCATTATACCAAATATTTTTTATGCATTCAACTGCATTCATAAAAATTTTTTTAACGTAATTTTTATCATTTTATGTATAAAAAAAGCCACTCCGAAGAGCAGCTAATACGAATAACAGGACAAGCCAACCGTAACTCGTCCAAGCAAGATCTTCAAAACAATTTTTGAAGATTTATAACGTTTTGTAAGCAGTTTCATTATACGATATTATTCTCTGGTTGTCAACACAAAAGTGTGCCCAGAGTTATAGGAGCTTAGGATTATTTATGAAAAATTATTTTTTGGAATAAATCATTATATGCTTCTTTTATTAAGTGAATAACAAAAAAGAAACACTACACAGTTTTATAAGCAAATCACCTATAAATATGATTAATAAAATAACCCTTTCTTTTTTCTTATGTATTTTATGACTAAACCAGTAAGTCCGCACACTAGTGATCCAACAAATTCCGTAACTCCCACAAATTCTAGAATCTCATCTAGAAAACCATTAAATAATAGATGACCTCCTATACCTATTATCAACCCCATCGCCATTAAATAATACCAGCTCTTACTGATTCTAACCATTTTAGTTTCCCTTATGTTAAATTTTTTCTTAAAAATTATAGCATAGATTTTTTTAGGTATATACCAAAAGTAATTGAGGTAAAAATTAATTTAATGAACGTACGTTAATTCCAAACAATGACTGAGAAAATAATCGGTAAAAAAACCCCTAAGAAGGCAGGGGCATCTAAAAAATCCACAGTTATCATTATACCTTACGAGACAATTTTTACAAAACAATATACTAAAATCAAAAACGCCCAAATGACGGTTGGAGCGCTTTTGCAAAACAATACGCTCAACAAAAGAAAAACGCCCCGGAGTAGTAGGCGCTTTGGAGTTTTATGAAGATTCTTTGGAATAAATCTATTTTATCAGATAAAATAAGCATATAGTTTTTAAAACGGTTTCTTTTAGGAGACAGAAAAGCCACCTCAGCCAGACTGTTTGAGGTGGTTATGCAAAAGGTACCAGTGTCTCGAAAGGACACATTAATCATGACAAGTTTATTATATCAAACAATCCGACCTTTATCGTATTAATCGTTGATTTTAAGATACAGACAAAAAACACCCACCGAAGCGGGTTGATTTTACACTTTTGTTAATTTTTCAACTCGCTCTCTTATTAAATCTCTAGTTTTTCTGAACTTTTCTAAAACTTCTTCATTTGTTCCCTTTGCTCGGGCCGGGTCTTGTAAATCCCAATGTTCGTGGTTTACTCCTTTAGGAATCATTGGACATTTATCTAATGCATCTCCACATAGAGTAATAATTAAATCACAACTATTAAAGTAATCTATATCAATGAGTTCAGATTCCTGTTGAGAAATATCAATTTCCTCTTCTGCCATAACTTGTACAGCACTTGGATTTAATCCATGAGTTTCTATTCCTGCAGATTTCACTTCCCAATTTTTTAATAATTTATGCCCATATCCTTCCGCAATTTGTGAGCGACAAGAGTTCCCAGTACAAAGAAAGTAAATTTTTCTCATAATATATTTCCTTACTAAATTTTCTTAATATATTATACCTTAATTTCTGATTTACCATAACAAAAAGCCCGCCGAAGCGGGATTATTTTTATAATTTATTCATTTTCAATCGCCGTTGTAATTCTCTCACAGAGTCAGAAACTGAGCTAGTCATTCCATCTTGTGTTGTTCCAAGGTGTTTCTGTAAAGCTTTAATTGTACCTTGGCCAAGCAGTCCATCCTGGACGACCCCTAAGAATCTTTGCAATGCTTTAACAACATTCGATTCTGTCAGTGATGAATCAAACTGTGCTGCGTAAATATTTTGATTAAAGGTTTGTTTATACTGATGGCTAATTACTCCGTCTTTTCCGGCTGTATCAAAGTATTCTTGCAATCGTTTAGCTGTCGCATTACCAAATTGACCATCAATATTTAATGTAACCATTTGAGGTTTGCTGTCAGTATTTGCTGAACCTGAACCAATAATTCGATAAAAGTGATGTGGCAAGCGAGTACTCATATAAGCATCATTCGTATCAACCGCAATTCCATTGTGAGTATAAGAGCAGTGAATGAAAGAACCATTGCTTAGGAAAATACCTGTATTTCCATCTGACCCAGCAGAGTCGCCCGGAGTACCTGAGATAAAAATATCACCACGTTGCACTTCTCCTCGACTAATTTCTTTCAGTTTTGTGTCTGATATTCCAAACAAGGTTTCAGTATTTCCCATTGAACCTGCTGACAGAAAGCCACCGGCAATCATTGAAAAAAACACTGACGAGCTACAGTCATAAGAGTTCGAACCCGTTCGTGAAGTCATTGAGTAAGTTACCTTACCCTTTCGTGCTTGCATCCAAGCAATCATATTTTCAACACTTGACATCATTCGCCTCCTTTGACATTCCTAGCAACTCCAGCATTAGCCCACATTACCGCTTCTTCAATCTTTGTTTTGGCCAATGATTGTTCACGACTAGCAGGAACAAGTTCATCAACTAGCTCTGAAAACTCTCGTGCTTTTGCCTGAAGTTGGGTATAACTATCTTCTGTGTTTTTATTTGGCTAATGATAAGCAAAAATATTATCGTTGTTATTCCCCAGATTATTCCCCTCTTTCTGTGAATTCATGGTCAGCGTCAGAAGCTTTAACCACTCGTACACTATCTCCATTTTTTAAACTTTTAGTAAGTTCAGTTCCTTTTTTAGCTGCGTGAGTGAAGTCATTATTCTTCCACCATGCTCAAAGTGCAAATACTGCCGTGATTAACGTGCTGACTGTATTATCATCAAGAGGCAACTCTTTCTATATATTCTCATGTAACTGAAGAAATGAGCAAGAACATAATTGAATAACTAAATGAAATAGACCTCTTAAATTAGAGGTCTATTTTTAGAAAAGTGGCAGAAATTTGATAATATTTGATAAGTTTAAAAAATACCACAACTCCTAAACACCTTTATTTAACTAGCTTTTAATAGCTTTTAATAACAAAAGCTATTCTATGATAATCTATATTAAACTACCCTAGCGACAGAATTTTTATTTTTATCCTACCATTGGTGCTCATCAACATTATCTTTATCCACTAGATAGATTGGCGAATTTATCATTTGTGCTATTTTTTTACCTTGATAATAATCATAGGTAGCTTGCAAAGCCATTTCGCCAATTTTAGCTGGTTGTTGAGCAATCGTTGCGGTCATCGTTCCTGCTTTTATAGCATCATGTGTTTCAGACTCACCATCAATTCCAAAAATGGCTATTTTTTGTCCGGTGGCTTGCACAGCTTTAGCTGCTCCCAGTGCCATTTCATCATTTTGCGCAAAGATTGCTTGGACGTCTTTATGAGATTGGAGCATATTTTGAGTAGTATTTAAGCCAGTTGTTCTGTCAAAATTAGCTGATTGACTGGATAATATATTTAAGCCTAAGGTCTTAGCTTCACTATTAAATCCTTTACCACGGTCTATTGTTGCCGAAGCCCCTGGCGTTCCAGAAAGTTCCAGAACTTTTACGTTTTTCCCAACCAATTTTTCAACGGCTTGAGCCGCCATTTTTCCAGCGGCCACATTATCAGAGGCAACGGTTGTTAAAACTGTTCCACCATTTGAACCTCTATCCATTGCAATCACTGGGATATGCGCATTATTGGCTGCTTTAATGGCTGGAACAATGGCATCAGAATCTACAGGATTAATTAAAATCGCATCCACATTTTGGCTGATGAAATTTTGAACATTATTTAATTGTGTTGCAGAATCATTTTGGGCATCAGAAACCGTTAATTTTGTATTTTTTTCTTTGGCCATTGATTTAATCGCATTGTTCATTGAAACAAAATAAGGATTGTTTGTTGTCGAAATAGAAACACCAATATTTAATTCATTTGGTTTCTTATGCGTTACCTCTTCTACTTTTTCTTTTCCATCACGGCCTGGAATGCCGGTATAAAGACTACATGCGGTCAAAGTTGAGACTGCTAAAGTAGCTACAAAAGCAAAAGTTAATTTTTTTACTAATTTCATGTTCAACTCTCCTATTTCCGTTTGCTACGAATGACATCGATAAGAACTGCAACGAGAATAACTAATCCTTGGATGACTTGTTGCCAAAAGGCTGACACACCAATTATATTTAAACCATTATTTAGAACACCAATGATTAATACCCCAATCATAGTTCCAAACATACGCCCTTTCCCTCCCATTAGAGAGGTTCCCCCAAGGACAACGGCAGCAATTGCATACATTTCATAGCCAGAACCTGCTTGTGGCGTTGCTGATGACAAACGAGAACTGATGATTAAACCAGAAATTGCGGACATTGCTCCAGATAAAGTGTAAATGGCAATTTTTACTTTATTTAGTTTAATTCCTGAAATATAAGCAGCTTTTTCATTACCACCCAAAGCATAAACTGATTTACCAAAGGCTGTTTTATGAAGCAAAATCCATAAAATAATGAAAACAAGAATCATTAAAATAACAGGGAAAGGAATACCCAGTAAATAACCTTGTCCAATATAGGCTAAGAAATAGCCATCCATGTGTTTAGTAATTGGATTACCATCAGTAAAAACAAGGGTTGCTCCGCGGTAAACCATTTGAGTAGCTAAAGTTACAATGAAAGGGGCCAATTTCCCATAGGCAATAAGTGCACCATTGATCGCTCCAAGAAAAGCACCAATGATTAACGCACAGACTACTGCTAGCGGTAAAGGCATTCCTTGGGCTATAAAACCTGCGGACACTGCACTTGAAAGGGCTAAAATTGCGCCAACTGACAGGTCAATTCCTGAAGTTAGAATTACGAAGGTCATCCCAAAGGCAATAAATCCATTAGCCGTGACTTGTAAGAGTAAATTTAGCAAATTGTTTGCCGTCATAAAGTTGGGATTGATACATGTAATGATAATCATCAAAACAATCAGAGCAATCATTGTCGTTAAAGAACTGAATTTTTGAGATAGAGCTTTCACACTTATTGTCCTCCTGTTGCGAGCTGCATCACATTTTCTTGTGTTGCTTCATTTTTGGCTAAAATTCCTGCTATTTCTCCTTCATGCATCACTGCAATTCGGTCTGCAACACCAAGAATTTCGGGTAAATCACTTGAAATCATAATAATTGGAACACCACGTTCAGCAAGTTCATTCATTAATTGATAAATTTCACGCTTGGCTCCCACGTCGACTCCTCGTGTTGGTTCATCTAAGATTAAAACTTTTGGCGCAATGCCAATCCATTTGGCAAGGACAACTTTTTGTTGATTTCCTCCAGATAGAGACCCAACTATTTGTTCTTCATCTGTCGCTTTAACATTAAGACGCTCAGAGAGTTGCTTAACAAAAGTTGTTGCTGTTTTATCATCAAAGAGGCCATGATGAATAAAATCCTTTGTACTCGGAAGAGTAATATTATCTTTTATTGAGAAATCAAGAACAAGTCCTTCATCTTTTCGGTCTTCTGTTAAAAAGCCAATTCCTTCTTTGATTGCTTGTGCCGGGTTATTGATAGTTAGACTCTTTCCATTAATTTTTATCGTGCCTGATTTTAGCTTATCAATTCCAAAAATTGCTCGCATGACCTCAGTTCTACCAGCTCCCATGAGTCCTGCAAATCCGAGAATTTCACCTGAACGAACTGAAAATGAAATGTCTTTAAAAGATTCTGCCGATAAATGGTCGGCTTCAAATACAATTTCTCGAATTTCAGCATTTTTTTGGGGATAGTAATCTGTAATTGACCGACCAACCATTTTTCTAACTAATTCATCAACGTTGGTTTCTTTCGTCTTTTGCGTATCAATGACTAGACCATCACGCATGACAGTTACACAATCTGTGATTTTAAAAATTTCTTCCATTCGATGAGAAATATAAATAATTCCAACCCCTTGATTTTTTAGACCAGCAATAACTGAAAACAATCTTTCTGTTTCTCTTTCGGTCAATGCTGCTGTTGGTTCATCCATAATCAAAATTTTTAAATCAGACAAAAAACTTTTAGCTATTTCAACCATTTGTTGCTGACCAACTGATAAATTACCAATTTCTTTGTCTAAATCAATTTTTACTCCCAACTGTTCAAAAGCAAAATTTGCTTTTTTTCGCATGGCCTTCGTATCTAAAATACCAAATTTATTTTTTATCTCTCGTCCTAAAAAAAGATTCTCTAAGACTGTTAAATCAGGCCAAGTATTCATTTCCTGATGAATAAAACTAATTCCAAATCCTTCTGCTTCCTGAGGATTTTTAAAAATTTTCTTTTCACTGTCAATCTCAATTTCCCCACCAGAAGCTGGAAATAGACCAGTTAGAATATTCATCAAAGTAGATTTTCCAGCCCCATTTTCTCCCATTAAGGCATGAACTTCTCCTGAATTAATCGTTAAATCAATTGCTTCAAGAACTTTATTCGTTCCAAATGATTTAGAAATGTTCTTCATTTCTATTTTCAAAATTGACCTCCTCCTTTTTCACAAAGCGACACCTGATTGTAAAATAATATTTGAATAAGGTGTATTTTCTCCTGTTCTCACCACTGCTTTGACCCCATGATTCATTAATTTTAAGGTTTCATGAGTGACAAAAACTATTTCAACATCTGCTGATAATTTTGTCAGTAAAATCGCTAATTGTTCAGGATTATTTTCTTTTATTTCCCCAGCAAGATAGACTTTTTCAACTAAAATATTTTCCAAATAGATGTCCAGCACTTCTTGAAAACTGGGTTTTCCTCTGGTCAGGGCTAAATCAATTTTGGGGGTACCTGCTGGTACTGGTAGTCCTAAATCTCCTATACAAACTTGGTCAGTATGGCCCAAATCGTCAGCAATTTTTGCTAATTCACTATTAAGTATTCCTTCTTTTTTCATAAATTTAACTCTCTTTCTTTTTTAGTAGAGATTAATTTCAAGTTCTTTTAATTTTGCTTTAACTTCTGATAGCTTTGGCATCCCGCCTTGTGCGCCAAATTTTTGAATAGATAAATGAGAAGCAACGACAGCTAATCTGATGGAATCACTAATTGATAAGTTCTCAGTCAAACCAAAGGCAAAGGCTCCGTTGAATGTATCTCCTGCACCAGTTGTATCTACAACCTTAGCTTTTATGGCAGGAATTTTTTGAAGAGTCTCTCCATCGTGGAAAATGACTCCTTCACTTCCTAAGGTGACAATCAAACGATTTGAATATTTTTTGAGAATTTCTTCAAGTGCTAAATTCGGAAAAAGTTCCTTACATTCGTGTTCATTCGGTGTGATATAATCAACAAAATCAATCATTTCCAAATCTGTTTTTCTTGCTGGAGCTGGATTATAAAGAACTTTTATCGCATTTTGTTTACAGAATTTAGCAATCGCTAGATTTGTTTCATGTGGAATTTCATTTTGTAGAATAACAAGTTGGCTTTCTTTAATTTTCTCCCAAAGGTCTTCTAGATAACTTGGTAGAACTTCATTATTAGCACCTGTAATAATAATAATACGATTATCGTCATCATAGAGAGTAATTTGAGCAATCCCTGTTGTTTGTGGTACCGTTCCCACATTTTCAAAAAGAACTGCATTTTCTTTGAAGTTTTGCAAAATACTCTCACCAAAAGCATCCTTGCCTACTACTCCAATCATACTTACTTCATTGGGAGAAAGTCTGGCAAAAGCAACGGCTTGGTTCGCTCCTTTTCCACCGGGAACCATAGCGAAATCTTCACCAAATACTGTTTCTCCAGCATTTGGCACTCGGTTAGTCCTTGTGACTAAATCCATTGAAATGCTTCCTATAACACTTACTTTTGTCATTAATTTTTCCTCATTCTTTTCTCTTTTGTCGAATTGTTTCACGCGCTACATAATGAACAGGGAGTTCAATTTTAGACTTCTCAATTACTTGGTCAGTCGCGATTTTATAAATAAGTTGAGCAGCTTCAAGCCCCATCTGATAAGCAGATTGATGAATGGTTGAGAGTGCTGGATAAATGAATTGGCTCATTTGAATATCGTCATAACCAATAATTTGAATTTCCTCAGGAATTTTCTTATTTAAACGATGAATTTCGTGGATATAAGCCATGGCATGAATATCCGATGGTGCAATGATACTATCAAAGTTTTCTTCATTGGCAAGCACTTCTCTCGCCTCTTTCTGAATTTCTCCAAAATCATAACTTTGACTGTAAAAAGCTTTAAAATCAACTTGCTTTTCTTTTAAATAAGCAATACTTGCTTTAAAACGATTATTGATATTTGTGGCATTCAAAGGACCGCTGACTACAGCAACTTTTTTTGCTCCCGCTGTTACAATCACTTTTGCTGCTAATCGTCCACCTGACTCATTGTCCGAAAAAACACCATAGTTACTTTTATGGCCCACTCGGTCCACGATTACAGTTGGAATATCCAAATCAGGAAAGTCTTCTTTAAAATCATGGGTTGAAATGATGCCAGCAGCATTACTTTGAATCAAAACTTTCAAATAATCTTGCTCAGATTGATTCTTTTCACCAATATTTCCGAGCATCACACGATAGCCTTTTTCTTTTAAAAATTCCTCTGCTCCTTTGGCTAGCATTGGGAAAAAAGGATTGGAGATATCTGGCAATAATAGTCCAACAAGCTGGTTCTTTTTAGTTTTTAAAGATTGGGCAGAAAGATTGGGTCTGAAATTTAGTTTTTTAATTGCTCGTTCAATTTTTTCTCTGGCTTCATCACTTACATAGCCATTCTGAGCAATAAAACGTGAAACAGTGGACTTTGAAACTCCTGCTTCAAGCGCAACTTGCTTGATTGTTGTCATTACTTCCTCCTTTCACATATGGGAACGTTCTCATATTTACATTTATAATTGTATCCGTTTTCATTAAATTTGTCAATCCTTTTTATATTTCGTTTTAATAACAAAAAAACCTACTTTTTAGTAGGCTTTCTTATTAATCAAAGACACGCTCAAAAATTTCATCGACTCTTGTTAAATGATAATTGTAATCAAAAGCTTTATCAATATCTTCATCATTCAAATACTGACGAATTTGTTCATTTTCTTCAAGCAATGGTCTAAACATCACTTGTTCATCCCAAGATTTTGCAGTCAAAGGTTGAACTAAATCGTAAGCTGCTTCACGCGTCATTCCCTTTTCAATCAACATTAACATGACATGTTGGCTGTAAATCAAGCCAAAAGTCGCATCCATATTTCGTTTCATATTTTCTGGGAAAACAGTCAAATTTTTAACGATATTCCCAAAACGATTCAACATATAATCCAATAATTCTGTTGTATCAGGTGCAATGATACGTTCAGCAGAACTGTGTGAAATGTCACGTTCATGCCAAAGACTAACATCTTCAAGAGCTGTAATTGCATGTCCACGAATGACGCGGGCTAAACCTGTCATATTTTCAGAACCAATTGGGTTACGTTTGTGTGGCATTGCTGACGAGCCTTTTTGACCTTTAGCAAAGAATTCTTCAACTTCACGTTGTTCAGATTTTTGTAATCCACGGATTTCTGTGGCCATGCGTTCAATTGATGTCGCAATGAGCGCCAACGTTTGGAAGTATTCTGCATGTAAATCACGTGGTAAGACTTGTGTTGAAATCTCTTGTGGACGAGTCCCTAATTTTTCACAAACATAGGCTTCAACAAATGGAGGAATATTAGCAAATGTTCCAACAGCACCAGAAATTTTTCCAGCTTCAACAGCTTTCGCAGCATGTCCAAAACGTTCAATGTTTCGTTTCATTTCGCTGTACCAAGTGGCTAATTTCAAGCCAAAAGTTGTTGGTTCAGCGTGAACGCCGTGAGTTCGCCCCATCATTACTGTGTATTTATGCTCTAAAGCTTTATTTTTAACAATTTCTGCAAAGTTTTTTAGGTCATTGCGCAAAATATCATTAGCTTGTTTATAAAGATAACCATAAGCAGTATCAACGACATCTGTTGATGTCAGACCATAATGAACCCATTTGCGTTCTTCACCTAATGATTCACTGACAGAACGTGTGAATGCTACCACATCATGACGTGTTTCTTTTTCAATTTCAAGAATGCGTTCAACATTAAATGTTGCATTTTCGCGAATTTTTTTCACATCTGCTGCTGGGATTTCCCCAAGCTCTGCCCAAGCTTCATCTGCAAGAATTTCGACTTCAAGCCATGCTTTATACTTGTTTTCTTCTGACCAAATCTCTGCCATTTCTGGACGTGAGTAACGGCTAATAACCACTTTTTTCTCCTTTTTTACTGACAGAATAGCTGTCAGTAAATTAATCCTATTTTTAATTTCTAATGAACAAAGCGTCCTTTTTCATTATCTATTATAACATTTTCACTTATAAAGCTTTTGGTCCATTATACTTGTCCTAATAAAAGTAAAAAAATTATCTGTCATAACCGAACAATATCTCTGATTATATCATTCTCTATTTTTCTAAGATATCCAAAATATACTCTGTTTCTTTGAGAGAAATTTGCCCAGGCGCACTAGAATTTTCTAAACTTGCAAAAGTCCAGCAAGAGCCAGTCAAATAGCCAGAAATTCTTGAAAGTCGTCCTAAGTCACCCATTGCCATGCTGATAAAATGATCACCGTATTCTAAAGTCATATCCCGAGTGATTTGTAATAAATCAAGAACATCACATTCACGTTCTGGCATCACAGCAACTTTAACAAAGGCAGTTCCTTCTTCGTGCATTTTAATCAACCGATTGGTTAAATCGGACGGAACTTCATCAAAATTATGATAAGAAAGCACCATTTTATCCCGAAAATCTTTCAAAGCGGAAAATGAAGGGCCATGCGTAAAGAATTCGACATCGATATATGCGGGATTGTAAGTCAAAATTTCTTGTAAAATCTGTAAATATTTTTTTTCAGAAACTTGAATATTTCCGCCTTCTCTGACTGTTCTTAAAGTAAATAAAATCTTACTTTCTTTAAATTTTTCAAAGAATTTAGGAGCCATCTCTAAAATTTCATCTGCTGACAAAAAATCGGCACGCCATTCAACAATATCTGCTGTTCGATAATCACTGACAGAAACTTTCTCAAGCTCTGCTAACTCTGTCAGCATGATTGGAACAACAATTTTTGTTTTTCTCATAAACTTCTCCTTACATTTTCATAAATGCTTTCCCCTATTCTAGCATATTTTCGCAAAAAGAAAAAAGGAAACAGCGTTTCCTTTTACATTTTTTTACTGGGGTAGCTGGATTCGAACCAACGCATGAGGGAGTCAAAGTCCCTTGCCTTACCGCTTGGCTATACCCCAAGATTGCTTTATGACGACAAGAAATATTTTAACAAATTATCTTATTAATTTCAAGTTATAACTTAGAAATTTCAAATCAATCACAAATAAATCTTTAAATCGAAAGATTATAGGCCATAATTGCTTCTTCAAGAGCTGCTTCAAAAGAAGTCACTGTAGCAATTTCTTTACCTGAAAAAACAATGACAAAATTTCCTGATTTTTCTTTAATTTCGGCGATTGTTTTTTTCCCACTTTTAATGACAGCTCCGTCAGCTGTATCAATAATTTCAAGTTCAGTATCTTTTTTCTTTGACATATTAAACTCCTCAAAATTTGAAAAGTCTTTTTGACCTTCCAAATCTCTATTTTCTTTGAAATTTTTCTTTCTCAATCATATCATTTTAAAAGCTTTTTGTCACGCTCATTTTACTGACAGACTTGTCAGTATGTACCATACTTCCACTCTCTTTTACTGACAGAACTCTTCACTAGAATTGAATATAAAAAAATACTGACAGACTTTATTTCAAGAAGAAAAAAATTCTGTCAGTAATTTTTATTATGATAATTCAGCAATAACGGCTTTAAGTTGTGCTTTTGTTTGAACACCAACAATGCGTTTTACTTCTTCACCATCTTTTTTGAACATCAATGTTGGGATAGACATAATGCCAAATCCTTGAGCTGTTGCTGGGTTTTCATCAACATCCATTTTGCAAATCTTAAGTTCTGATTCGTCAAGTTCTTCTGAAAGTTGTTCCAAAATTGGCGCTTGCATGCGACATGGACCACACCAAGTTGCCCAAAAGTCAATTAAAACAAGCCCTTCTTTTGTTTCTTCATCAAACGTTGCATCAGTAATATTATATTCCATTTTATCTCCTTCATTGAAATAATTTTCTTCAGTAAGACTATTCTAGTGTAATTCACTTAAAATTTCAAGAAAATAGATTTTGAGAAATTTATTATTTTACTTCAAAATAGCAATCGTTGCTCCAGAGCCACCAGCATTAATTGGTGCATATTCATAAGATTTAATATGACGGTGTTTTTGAAGTTTTTTCTGTACCATTTCTCGAATAACACCCGTTCCAATCCCATGAACAATCGTAATTTGAATCAAATTTGCAAGTAGAGCTTGGTCAATATAATTATCCAATTCCAGTTCTGCTTCTTCATAACGCATCCCGCGTAAATCAAGTTGAGCTTTGACTTTAGAAGTCACCTTCTTGCTGACATTTTTAGTTTTGGCTTGAATTTGTTCTGGACTTTCAATCACTTCAAATTCATCTTCATTTAAACGAGTTGTAATTGAACCCATTTGAACCGTCCAACGTCCATCTTTTTCTAAACGAATCAATTTACCACGCTGACCATAAGAAGTGACATTAACTTCAGCCCCTTGCTTAAGTCCTCTTTGTGCTTTCGCTTTTTTCAAAACCTTATTTTTAGAAAAATCAATGGTTGGAGCCAAACCTTCAAGTTCTTTTCTAGCAGCAATAATTTCATGTGGTTTCAACGCTGCTTTATCATTGAGATTCTTCAAAATTTCTTGCGCTTCAAGACTCGCTTTTTTAACTACTTCTTGAGCTTCTTTTTGTGCTTTTTCTAATTCAAACTCGCGCTCACGATTAATTTGATTATAAACTTTTGTCAAATCTTTATGTAAACTTTGATTTTCTCGTTCAATTTTTTTAATATTTCTTGAACTTTCAATCACTTCACGCGTTTTTTCTTCCAACTTTTCAATCATCTGATTGACATCATGCTCACTGTCAGAAATTTGTTGACTGGCTACTGAAATAATGGTTTCTGGCAAACCTAATCTTCTAGAAATCTCCAAGGCATTTGAACGTCCAGGCACTCCCAGTTGCAAATGATAAGTGGGTTGCATTTTATCAATGTTAAATTCCATACTTGCATTGATTACTTGTTGCGTTTCGACCCCATAAGCTTTTAACTCAGGATAATGAGTACTTGCCATGGTTTTCACATTTCGTTCACGTAAATTTTCCAGTATAGCAATAGCAAGAGCCGCTCCTTCTTTCGGATCAGTTCCTGCCCCAAGTTCATCAAATAAGACCAAACTATTTTCATCTGCTTGAGCTAAAATATGAACAATATTAGTCATATGACTTGAGAAAGTTGATAAACTTTGCTCAATGGATTGCTCATCACCGATATCGGCAAAAATATCATCAAAAAGATGAATTCGACTGCCATCAGCTGCTAAAATTGGCAGACCTGATTGAGCCAATATTGTCAACAAACCAACTGTTTTCAAAGTAATGGTCTTCCCACCCGTATTAGGACCGGTAATAACAATCGTATTGAGCCCTGCATCAAATTTGATATCATTTGCCACAACAGTTTTTGCCTCAATCAAAGGATGGCGAGCTGCAAAAAGGGTAATATCTTTATCGGTTGTTAATTCTGGAAGTGTCGCTTTATTCGCTGCTAAATAAAGATACTTGGCACGAACAAAATCAATATGACCAATCAACCAAGCATTTTGTCTTATATCAAAGCTATAAGGTTTTAATTGACTAGCAAGCTCACGATAAATTCTTGTGATTTCTTGGCGTTCTTCAATTCTCTTTTGATTAAGTTTGTTATTTAATGAAACAACCGCATTTGGTTCAATATAAAGCGTTTGACCTGAAGCGGACATATCATGAACTACACCAGCAATTTTATTTTTGTTTTCTGCTTTTACAGGAAGCACTTGTCGGTCATTTCGGATAGTGATGACATTTTCACTCAAAGATGAGAGATTTTTGGTCAACATTTCCTGCATGATTTTCCGAATTTCTGATTGATGACTCTTGATTGAAGCACGGATATGCATCAATTCGAGACTGGCATTATCATAAAGACTTCCCGCATTATCAAAAATTTCTAATTTTTTGACTAATGCTGATAAATCAACCAATTTTTCCAAAGTAATAGCTAGTGAAGGTGTTTCAACATTTTCAGCTTCATCAAAAAAGCGTTGAATATTAATCCCTAATTGAATCACTTTTTTTATTTCAACGAATTCTTTGCCTGAAAGACTGGCTTCAAGCTCTAGACGTCTGAGTATTTCTGTTAAATCATTTGTTTTTCCTAAATTTAATAGGCCATTTTCTTGGGTCAATAAGCGAAAATCAGCAACTTCATCAAAAAGGAGCTGAATTTTTTCCTTATCTGTCAAAGGTTTTAAATCTTTTAATTCTTGTTGACCCTGCGCTGTTGTCAAAGCATTCATAAACTGTTCTTTGACTTTATCATATTCCAATATTTGGAGAATTTTTTTATTCATTCTATTTAAATTTCAAGTTGTATCTGTAGATTTCTCCCCTAGCACTATCCTAGAGGATTAATGTGGACAATGTTTTCAATAAAAAGGTTTTGCAAGATTCCTGATGAAATCGGTGTATGTAAAACCATAAAACGAGCTAGAAAACTAGCATCAAGTTGACTTTGAACCGCTGCAATAGGAACCAAACTCAAGACCATCAAGACCATTTGTAAACCAAAATAAGTCGCCGCAAATCCTAAAATTCCAGCAATGATTTTTCCATTTCTTCCTAGAGGGCTAAGTGCAAAATGTAAAAATAAACCGATAAGACGGATAATAGCATAAACGACAATAAAAATTGCTAAAAACGAAATGCTCGCATAAAAAGCATCATCGAGTTGAAAAAGAAGTTTATCACTAAAAAGTAAGAGATGTGAGTTTTCTGTGGCATTTGAAAAAGGAACCCAAATACTCAATTTTTGTGCTAATTCTTTATAATTACTGGCTGCAATGAAGGCCGCAATAATCGTACCAAAACTGTAGATGACTTGTAAAATCAAGCCTCGTGAGTAACCAACCATGAAAGCCCAAACCAAGGCTACTAAAATAATCAAATTTAATATCATCAAACATTCCCAATTTACTTTTATTTTGCTTTTTAAACAAAGCACTCATAAAACTTGGCTCATTTTTATTAATGAAGCTAAGTTCAAGTCATTTTTCTTTCTCTATTATACCGTATTTCATAAAAAAAACGTACCCCTATTTAGAATACGCTTTTTATTTTAAAAAATGGATGAAGAATGTCCCCCTCTAAGCGGGTGGTCAAATTCAAGTTTTTTCGTCATGGCATTAATCGCATGGACTGCTTCACCAAAACCAACGGACATCAAGGGCATTTTCCCAGGATAATCACTTGCGTCTCCTGCGACATAAAGTCCCTCAATATTGGATTGCATCATTGAATCGGCCTTAACGCGACCATTACGACTGACTTCTAAGTTTTCAGCTAAAGTCACTTGATTTGTTAAAAAACCATAATTAACCAAAATTTTATCAATCGAAAAGTTCAAGCTTTCTTCTGATTTTATTTTTTTTAATTCTAATTCATTTTCAATCAAATTTGAAAAAGTATAAGGCGTATGAACTTGAACATTAGAATTCATCACTCGGTCAACTGTAATTTCATGACCACGAAAAGCAGTTCTTCTATGAATCAAATGAACATTTTTAGCTACTTTTTCAAGCATTAATGACCAATCTAAAGCCGAATCTCCTCCACCAAAAACCGCAACATTTTTTCCCTCAAACTCTTTTAGAGAAGTGATAAAGTAAGATATTTTTCCTTCATTGGCTAAAGTTTCTTCGTTATCAATTCCTAACTTTCGAGGTTTCAAAAGGCCGGCACCAGTCGTCAGCAAAACGCCTTTGGCTCTTCTGGTTGATTTATCAGTAGTTACAGAAAAAATCCCCTCTTCTTTTTCAATTTTTTGAACGCTCTCCCCAAGAAATAATCGATGAGAGATTTGTGCTAGTTGTTCTAAAAGATTTTTTGTCAAATCTGCCCCTGTCACTGCTGGTAGGCCAGCAATATCGTAGATTAATTTTTCAGGGTAAAGATTTTGGGGTTGACCACCTGGAACTTGCGCTGATTCAATTATTGCAACTGATAAACCGCGCATTCCTGCGTAAAAAGCCGCATATAGACCAACAGGACCTGCTCCAACAATAATTAAATCTAATTCTTGCATATCAAACTCCTTAACAATTTATTCATTTAATCTATTGAATAAATTCTTTTTATCATCTCTCTATTATTGCGACTTTTCTCTCAAATGTCAAATACTTTTTACTTTAAATAAAAAAAGCCCTCAAAAGGGCTTGATTTTTTATTTGGTAGAACGACGAGAAAAGATTTCATGATCCAAAACTAATTGATTTTGTTCAACATCTTCTTTTAGCATTAATTTTGTCAAAAGACGCATTGCTACTGCTCCCAAATCGTAAAGGGGTTGGTTAACAGAAGTTAAAGTTGGATATGTATATTGAGTAATTGGTGAATTTGCACCTGAGATAATTTCGAAATCTTCAGGGACTTTCACTCCTTTATCCATCATTGCAGACAAGAGTCCAACGGCTACTGTATCATGTGATACTACTGCAGAAGTTGCTCCTCGCTCAAGTAAACGTTCAGCAAGTGCTTTCCCTTGTTCATAGCTATAATTACCTTCAAAAACGAGGTTTTCATCGAATTCAATATTTGCTTCAAGCAAAGCTTCTTGATAACCAACCATACGTTCTGTATTTTCAACGTCTTTCAATGAACCCATGATATAAGCGATTTTTTTATTTCCACTATCAATCAATTTTTTAGTTGATTGATAAGCAGCCAAATGGTAATCAATATTAACAGATGGAATTTCTTTATCTCCATCGATTGTTCCAACTAAAACAACAGGTGTTCTTGAATTTTTGAGGGAGTTTCTAATTTTTTCATCTAAAGATGAACCCATATAGACGATTCCGTCAACTTGTTTTGATAAGAAAGTTTCTAAAACTTTTTCTTCTTTTTCAACATCATTATCACTATTAGCTAAAATCATGTTGTATTTATACATGGAAGCGATATCATCAACTCCGCGAGTAATCGCTGCGAAGTAAGTTGAAGTGATGGTTGGCAAGATAACACCAACTGTTGTTGTACGTTTACTTGCAAGTCCACGCGCAACTGCATTAGGACGATAGTCAAGCTCAGCAATAGCTTCTAAGACCTTCTGGCGCGTCTTTTCCTTTACATTTGCATTTCCATTTACAACACGACTAACGGTTGCCATTGACACTCCGGCGACACGTGCCACATCATAAATTGTTGTTGTTGATTCTACCATAATTGGCTATCCTCTTTCTTTTCTTTTTATTCATAGTATTTATGAAAACCATTTTCATTTACAAATTATATCATTAACTGTAAACCTTTTCAACCTTTAGCTATGTTTTTTTACGTGATTTTTTAATAAAAATAGCGTAGAATAGGGGATATAGTGTTTTTTATTTTCATGAGAATTTAAGAAACTCATTTTCATAAATATTGGAGGAACCATTTTGAGCAAAATTGAACGTATTTCAGCTTTTCTGAATGACAAGGAAGTCGATATGACTTTCATCACTAATCCGACAACTCTAAATTATCTAACAGGGCTAGCAATTGATCCCCATGAACGAATTGCTGGGCTGATGATTTTTAGAGATTCAACTCCGATGTTATTTACTCCTGCTTTGGAAGTGGAAAAAGCTAAAGAACACACAAGCGGTCTGGATATTTTCGGATATGAAGATTCTCAAAACCCTTGGGAAGTTGTTAAAAATCATGTAAAATCAGATGTTAAATCAATTGCTGTTGAATTTTCAGATATTCCTTTAGCTAAAACTGAAGGGTTGAAAGCACAATTTGGTGATATTAATTTTGTGAATTTGACTCCTTTGATTGAACGGATGCGTTTGATTAAATCAGCCGATGAAATTGAAAAAATGAAAGTTGCTGGTGATTTTGCTGACAAGTGTTTTGAAATTGGTTTTGCCACTGCTGCTGAACGTAATGGTGTGACTGAATCTGATATCGTTGCAAAAATTGAATACGAAATGAAACGTATGGGCGTTCCACAGATGTCATTTGACACGCTTGTTTTATCAGGAGCTCGCGCTGCTAATCCACATGGTGCACCTGAAAATGTTGAAATTCAAGAAAATAAACTTTTGCTCTTTGACTTGGGTGTGATGAGTGGCGGATATGCTTCTGATGCGACACGTACAATCGCTATTGGTCAACCTAATGACTTTGATGCTGAAATCCATAAAATCGTTAAGGAAGCTCAACAAGCAGCCATGGACTTCATTAAACCTGGTGTAACTGCACATGAAGTTGATGCTGTTGCTCGTGATTTAATTACTAAAGCAGGATATGGTGAATATTTCAATCACCGCCTTGGACATGGTATCGGAATGGACGTTCACGAATATCCATCTATTGTTGCCGGTAACGACCTCGTAATTCAAGAAGGAATGTGCTTCTCTAACGAACCTGGAATTTATATTCCTGGTAAAGTAGGTGTGCGTATTGAAGACTGTCTTTACGTAACAGAAAATGGTTGTGAAAGCTTCACTCATACTAACCATGATTTATTAATTTTCTAAACATTTAATTGATAAAAGTAAAAAACTTTCGCTGATTTTGGCGAAAGTTTTTTTGTCAGTAAATTTTTGTCAGTAAATTTTTGTCAGTAAATTTTTGTCAGTAAATTTTTGTCAGTAAATTTTTGTCAGTAAATTTTTGTCAGTAAGTTTCTGTCAGTAAGTTTCTGTCAGTAAGTTTCTGTCAGTAAGTTTCTGTCAGTAAAAAAAAATAATCATCTGAATGATGATTATTTTTTTCTAAGCGTCATAATCTAAGTTATCAGCATGACCAGAACCATTACCAACAAAGAAACCTGTTTTAGCATTGATTGATACTAAATACCGACCATCTGGTGCATAAAGATTGTAATAACCACTAACAATTCCGGCTGGGAAACCTTGGGAACCATTGGTTGTATGAATCGCTGTTGGAACTAAAATATAATTATCTCCTGTAATATAGCCGCGTTCACGGGCTTTATTCAGAACCATTTCTTTAATTCCAGCTCCCCATGTGAAAGCAGGATCATTCGTGTTGACTCCAGCTTGAGGTTGGACACGTGCTGCTGATACTTCTAAATTAACTCCGTTGCTACTCAAACCATTAGCATTACTACTTGTGCTGGCATTTGTACTTGAACCTGCTGAAGCTGCTGACGAAGGAGTCGTCGTAGAATTGCTTTGACTAGCTGTACTTGATGTAGAACTTTGGCTAGTAGCTCCTTGATTCGCTTTGGCTTCTGCTGCACTTGCAGACGCTTTAGCTGAACTTTCCTTAGCAACTTGGCTCTTAGCTAAATCAATGGCTTGTGTCAGTAATTTATTCAGGGTTTCATTGGTTGTTTTAGGAGTTTCTGGAACTTTTACATTTGCCACTACTTTAGCTGATGAATCAAGTTTTCCGTCAGTAATTGCTGCGCTAGTAAAGAGAGCATTCACTTTCTTAATCGCATTAATTTGGTCTTTTAGGCTTTCTGTATCAGAAACTGCATTTGACCATGCCATGGAATTTTTGTGAGCATCAACTAAAGTTTCAAGAGCTGATAACTTGCTAAATTGACTATTTCTCAAAATAGTATGTGATTTGTCAGTGAAAAAAGCATCGTATTGTTTCTGATATTTATCTAAATCACTCTGACTGCTTTGAGAAGTTTGAACCGTTTTCCCTTTTTGATGACTATTATATTGGGCAAATCCAATCGCTCCAGCTGCAATTAAGACAATTGCACATAGACCAATAATGATTGGTTTTTTACGATTTTTTGACTTTTCGTCAGTAATTTTTGCCGCATTTTCTTCTACTTTATCTGCTTTAAAGGATGTTGTTTCAGCTAGTAAGTGAGGTGAAACTGATTCAGCAGTAATAACTTTATCAGGAATATCACTTTTTGTCTCTTTTGGTGAATCTGTCACTTTTTCCTCAGCTCCCGATTCAAGGGCTTGATTATTTTCAGTAGAATCTTCTTTTGAATCAGATTTAATTTCTTCTGCTGGTTCTTCTGTTACTTTTGGTTCAACTTCTGATTTTTCGTCAATTATTGAATCAGTTTTAGTGTCAGTTTCAGAAATTTCTGGTTCACTTGGCTCGTCCATTGGAACTTCGTTTGCTGACATCATAACTGGTGCAGCAACTACCTTCTCATCTTGTGGACTTTCGGCTTCTTCTTCGTCAGTTGGTTCAGTTTTCTTGACTTCTTCAACTTGCGGAGCTTCTTTTTGCTCTGGCAAAGTACTGACAGGAGCGTCGACCATCACAACTGGATCTAAAACTAAATCATTTTTTGATTTTTTAGTTTCTTCGCTTTCCTTGTCAGCAACTTCTAAGTCTTTATTTTCTGCTGACAAATCAGAATCAGAACTGTCAGTAACTTTTTCAGTTTCAATTTTTGAAGCTGCTAATTCATCATTCTCGTCGATTTCCTCTTTGGAAACTTCTTGAAGTTTTTCTGACTTAGCTTCTTTATCTTCTTCAACCGGAACTTCTATATTTGTACGTTCTGCCTGAATGAATTCGTCCAAATTTTTACTTTTAGCTTCTTCAATTTCTCCACGGTGCTGACGAATATATTTATCTAAAACAGACTCATTTTCTTCATTTTCTTTATCAACACGTTTTGATTCTGCAACAATTTGCCCTACGGTAAAATCTTGTAAATCTTGAAGTTTCAAAGTTTTTTCACCAATTTGTTGCTCGTTTTTTGGCTTATTATTATTGTTATTGTTATTGTTATTGTTATTATTTTTATTTTTGTTTCTATTTTTTTTATTTTTGTTTGACATTTTTCCTCCGAATAAGATTCCCACAATTCCAATAAAATGGTGAATCAGACAACGAGAGTTGCTCAAACTCGTCTGAATTTTTACTGACAGCCGTCATCACTAAAATTTTTTTGTTTTAGTAATAGCTTTTGTTCTGTCAGTAAAATTTATTTCATACGTTTTCCGAAATACATATACAAATCTGTTCTAAGTGTTCCGTTATATAGTTTGCGTTTTTTAGTTGCTTTTGCCCCATAATGCTTTTCAAAAGCGACATCACTCGTCAAAATGTATTTACTCCAAGTTTCTAGTGGCGCAAAAGTTTTACCCATTTCACCATAAAGAGCTGCTACAGCTTCTTCATCTTCCAAACGCACCCCATAAGGCGGGTTAGAAACTAAGACACCGTCAAGCTTATCAGTTCTAAAATCTTGAAGTCGCATTTGCTTATATTTTATCACATCTGAAAGGCCTGCCGCAAGTGCATTATGTTTTGCAATTTCAATCATTTTTCCATCAATGTCAAAACCTTGAATATCCAATTCTAAATCTGTACGAATTTGTTTTTTGGCCAAAGCTTTTTGTTGTTTCAAAATTTCTTCATCAAACCAAGGCCATGCAGTAAAAGCAAATGGACGATTCATTCCTGGTGCCATATTTAAAGCCAGCATTGCTGCTTCAATTGTAAATGTTCCAGAACCACAAGTAGGGTCAACAAAAGCACGACGAGGATTTGCTAACCAATTGGTTAATAAAATAATCGAAGCTGCCATATTTTCTTTCAAAGGAGCTTCTCCTTTTTCTGAACGATAGCCTCGTTTAAATAAAGAATCGCCAGTCGTATCAATCAATACAGTTGCCATATCTTTATGTAAAGCAATCTCAATTGAAAATTTAGCTCCATTTTCAGGAATTGGAACACCTTCAGGACGATGATATGTCGTCTGTAATTTTTTGACAATCGCTTTTTTAGTGATACTTTGAATTGACGGCTCATTATGTAAAGTTGATTTCACCGCCTTAGCTTTGCTGACAGGAAATTGGCTTCCAAAAGGAATAAGCTCTGCCCAGGGAAGCGCATAAACATTTTCAAACAATTCATCAAATGTTCTAGCTTTAAATTCCCCAACTACAATTTTTACACGGTCAGCCGTTCTTAACCAAAGATTCGCCTTAGCAATTGTTGCCAAATTTCCCTCAAAGAAGACACGTGAACGGTCGTCAATTGAAACATTTTCAATTTCCAGATTACGAAGTTCGCGAGCAACTAAACTCTCTAAACCACTTGAAGAAGTTGCTAATAACTTGAATTTCTTTTGCATTTTTTAACTTTCCATTCTCTGCATAAAATGAGCAGAGATAATTCTATCTATTTCAATTAAACACTATTTATCAAAAAAAGCCGAGGCTAAAAGCCCCAGCCTGTGTCATACAGTTTTCTATAAGCCATGTTTTGTTCCAGTTCAATTCACATTCGTGAATCTCCCCTTCGATAATCATCTGTCTGCCAAAATTCTTAATTTCAGCCTCGACCACGCCTTCATTTTGGCTAGTCAAGTGCCCCGACCATAAGTTTGGGTTGCTCGCTTGAGGGGTTTACCACGTTCCATTCTTAGAGTTTCCTCTAAGACTCGTCTCTATGGCACTTTTACAGGCTACTCACGCATATCAAAAGACTTAGCGTTTTGGCCAGCCGTTAGGCATGACGCTCCTACCTAGGTTTATTGTTTGACCTAGCACAATCACTGCGTGCATCTCAGCAACGCGCGAGCATGGACTTTCCTCACAATTTACAAAGAAATCGCGCGATTATCCGAAAACTGTTTTTATCAAAAATTAAGCAGAACAATAAAGTTCATTTACCAAAATCTTTGCCTTCACATCTTGTGAAGTTTGCAAATAGGCTCATTGCTAAACCTAATGCAGAACATAAAACATTACAATTTTATATTTTCTTAGTTGTTTTCACTGGCAATGCCGTTAGGTCCAAATACAGCTTGTTCTAAACGATTAATTCGTTTGAGTAAATCAAAATTACTTGGATTACGCATTTCCACTTTTGGTTTACTTGAACGTGCTTGAAGAATTTGGTTAGGGTCAAAGCGTTGTGTATTATCAAGATTTGCTTGATTTGGTTTAGAAACTTGCATTTCTAATTCAGCAATCTTTTTCTTCAAAAACTCATTTTCCTCTTGAAGACGCAAGTTTTCAGTCTGATAAGTTTCATAATCAGCAATAACATCATCAAGGAGTTCATCGACTTCTTCTTTATCGTAACCACGCATCTTTGTAGAGAAGTCTGCTTCATAGATATCTTTAGGCGTAAATTTAAATGTCGGCATTTTTACCTCTTCATCATCATTATAAAATGTCCATTATTTATGATAACAGATTTTCAGTTTTTTTTCAAGGTCAACCTGATTAAAGTGATATCAAAAAGATAGGATTTATCAGCTGCACTTGTTTTTATATCAAAATCAAGTTTAATTAAATCAGAAAGCCCATTTTTTAAGGACTTAACGTTTAATTTTCTAACCAATTGATTGGCCAATTTTACAGGATAAGGGTGCATTTTTAAAAAGGCAACTTGTTGATTTTCTTGCCAACCCTTGGCTTGGAAAAGTTTGACTTGTAAATACAAACGATAAGAATTTGTCAAAATAGCTAATATTTTAATTAAATCTTCTCCTTGCAAGGTCAAATCATGCACTAAATCACGCGCCTCATCAATTTTTCCTTTAAAAATTAAATCAGTTAAGGCAAAAATATTATCTTGTAGCGATTTTGGGACGACTTTTTCCACATCATCAAGTGTCACTTCTCGCCCTAGTGCATAAGTTTGAACGAGGTCAATATTTTGCTTCATTACTGAAAAATTAGCATTTGATTTGGCGGCAATTAAACTCAAAACTGCCTTTGGTAAAGGACTTATTCGACTAAAATATTGAATTAATTCTTGACTCTTTAATTCTTGTGCTTCAAGCAAAGCTGCTTTAGCTTTTAATTTTTTAACAACTTTAAGACGACTGTCCAATTTTCCATAAAGGATTAAAACAAGTTGCGTAGTTTCCGGCGGATCATCTAAAAAATTTTCAAAGCGCTTCAACTGTTTTTCATCTAAAACACTTTTTTTAGCCGTTGTTAAATTAACCAAGTTTTCTAGGATTACCAACCGAGAATCTGAGAAAAAAGGGAGAGATTCCAAATCTTCAAGGGCTAAATCACTATTACTAGGAGTTAAGTCATAATAAGCCTGACTCAAATCCGTTGGCTCGAAATTAACCTCTGTTAAGAGTTGATTTTTCAATTCTCCAACTAGTTCCCTTGACTCCCCAAAAATTACTAAAATTTGAGGGAGTCCTTTTCTTTTGATTTCATTAAATTCATCAAATACTGTCATTTTTAACTACCTCGTAACCATTTTTAAAGCAAACCCCAAAAGAACCAGGAGCAGGATGAGCAAAGCAAAACCTAAACAACCAACTTGAAAGAGTTTAGCAAAACTTGATTTTGCATTTCTAACAATTTCATTATCAGGTACGGCTATTCTCTCTTCCATTGATTTATATTTTTCATTAGAGTCAAAAGTGACATAGCCCCCACCGATAAAGCCATCATCTTCCGTCATTTTATTTCCATACAAAGCATCATTCCATGTAATCGGTCGATACGCTTCAACTCCTGGAATAAATTTTTGTGAAGAAGTGATATTTTTATCTGCCTTTAATTCTTCATAAAGTGTTCTGACTGGGGCTTTCATGCCGCCTTTTAAAATCTCATCATTAGCAGGCCGATTCCAAAATTCTAAGCGCATATAAAGCTGGCCTAATATTTGTAAAACTGGTTCTTTGCGTTCATTTAAAACCAAAGCATCAGCTAAAACATTTTTTTCCTTGATTGAAAGTTTTTTATTTTGTTCATCTTCTCGTAAGATTTCATAGATTTGTAGAAAATAGTGACGATAATATAGTTCTTCACTCACTCTTCTACTCCTCCAATAAATTCTCCATCTGGACTAACAAGGACTTTACGAGGAGTCGTTCCTTTAGCAGGACCAACAATTCCCTGCGCTTCCAACTCATTCATCAAGTCAGAGGCGCGATTGAATCCAACTTTTAAAGCCCGTTGCAATTGAGCCGTTGAAGCTTTTTGAGCCATAATAACCATATTTCGTGCTTCTTCAAATAAGGGGTCACCAGAGCCTGTATTTGAAGCGCCCGTACCAACTTGACTTTCATCTACCTCACCAGGGTCAAAGCTTTCGTCATATTGAGCTTCTGATTGGTCTTTAATAAAGGTCACAACAGATTCGACATCATCGTCAGATAAGAAAGCCCCTTGCAAACGAATCGGATGATTTTCATCAATAGGTTTAAAGAGCATATCCCCACGACCTAGTAATTTTTCAGCCCCATTAGTATCTAAAATTGTTCGTGAATCTGTTCCAGATGAAACAGCAAAGGCAATTCTTGAAGGAACATTTGCTTTAATTAGTCCAGAAATGACATCAACAGATGGACGTTGTGTCGCAAGAATCATATGAATCCCTGCTGCTCGAGCTTTTTGTCCCAAACGAATAATTGCATCTTCCACTTCTTTACTGGCAACCATCATTAAATCGGCTAATTCATCAACAATGACTACAATCAGAGGAAGTTCAAGCATTTTTTCATCTGATTCTGCATTATATCTTTGTACTTTTTCATTATATCCAGCAATGTTACGGACGCCATAACGACTAAAGAGTTCATAGCGTTCTTCCATTTGGTCAACAACTTTTTGAAGGGCACGTGAAGCTTTACGTGGATTTGTTACGACTGGAATCAATAGATGAGGAATATCATTGTAAACAGAAAGTTCGACCATTTTAGGGTCAACCATCAGAAACTTCACTTGACTAGGCAAAGCTTTCATCAAAATTGAAGTAATAATACCATTTACCGCCACTGATTTACCTGAACCAGTTGAACCTGCAACTAATAAGTGAGGCATTCTTGTTAAATCAAATGTGCGAATTCCACCATCTAATGATTTACCAAGAGGAATTTCTAACAATTTGCTTGGATTAGTTTTGCCAGCCTCCCACATTTCGCGGAAACCAACCATTGCAACTTCGGCATTAGGAATTTCGACGCCGACTAAAGATTTCCCAGGAATTGGTGCTTCAATTCGGATATCTTTAGCAGCTAAGGCTAATGCTAAATCATCTGATAAATTAACAACGCGTGAAACTTTTGTTCCAGTCGCTAATTTGATTTCATATTTTGTAATTGATGGACCAACGACTGCCGATTCAACATTGGCACCAATCCCAAAAGATTTGAAAGTTTCTTCTAAAATACCAATATTTTTACGAACATTCTCACGTTCGCCTGATTGATTTTTGACAGGAACTTCTGCCAGTAAATCAATGGTTGGTAATTTATAGTTACCGTTGTAGTTATTAGTATTTGAAAAATTGACAGGTTCATCATCAAGAGGAACTTCTGCTAAAACTGGACTTTCAGTTTCATTTTCATTTTCTTCAAAAGGCGCTTCTGGAATATTAATTGGAATTTCAGTGGGTACTGAGGTAAATAATGAATTTTCTGCTGCCTCTGGAAGCTCTTCTCTTTCTGCCACGGCTTGTTTTTTTTCTAGCTCAGCAAGTGCTTTCGCTGCTTTTTTAGCTTCTGCTTTTTCGGCATGCTTTTCTTTCCATTTCGCTAAACGTTGATGTAAATCTTCACGCATTTTAGGGAAAAGTCCTGGAATCATGAGATAAATAGCAACTAACCAAAGTACCGCAGCAATAATATAGACACCAACGACTGAAAACAAGGCTTTAGCAGGCTCGGTAATTAATGCTCCAATGACACCTGAGCCGACAAAATGAATGACACGACCAGCCATCAAATCAGACCAGCTAAGATGAAAAGTTTCATTAAATCCTTGATGAAGTCGAATTTGAAAGACAAACATTAGGCCGATAAAAGTTAAAATAATGGCTGGAATAATTCTTTTTTTTTCTTTTAAAACTTGCTTACGAAAGACGGAAATAATCATTAGTCCAGCAAGCAAGAGAAGAAAAACAATCGCAAGAGAACCAACAAATAAGCGGACAATGTTATAAAGTAAGACTCCAACAATTCCTAGGCGAGCAAGCGCAAATAAGATTAAAAGAAGCCCAACAAAAAAAGCAATCATTTTGCGTGTTGCGGCCTTTTTCTGTTGTTCTTTTTTAGTATTTCTTCTGGTTGTTTTTTTCTTTGCAGGCATTTTTTTACTTTCACTCATTTTTAATAATATTGACAGGTTTGTCAGTAAAATAATATTAATTATATTTATTTATTTTTATAGTTAACTCAAACTGACAGTTCTGTCAGTCATTTAAATTCTTTATAAAAGAATGGATAATTCCACTTACAATTATATCATAAATTTGATACAATAAAATTATGGAAAATATCAATGATTATAAGGCTTTAGCCTTCTTCGATTTAGACGGAACGTTGCTTAACAGTCAAAGTAAACTTGACCAAGAAGTTATTGAAGGAATTCATCGGATTCGCGAAAATGGTGTTTTACCTTTCATTGCTACTGGCCGTGGACATTTTGAACTTGATGAAATCATGAGTTTAACTGGGATTAGTGGAGCGGTTGCCATGAACGGACAGTATATTGTTTTAGATGGTGAAACAATATATAAAGAAGAAATTCCGACAAGTAGTGTTGAAAAATTACTTGAGGCAGCAAGCCCTCACTCAGAAGCTCTTTCTTTTTATGACAGTAAAGGTTATTGGGTGAGTGAATTAACTGACTTAGCTAAAACCGCTTATGCTTACACTCATATGCCAATGCCTCAGGCAGATGCTAGACGTTACCTCTCTCAGGAAGTCAATATGCTTTTGGTTTTGACCAATCAACTCAGTCAAGTGGATTATTATAAAGAACGCGTTCCTGAACTTAACTTTTTCATGAACTCTCCAAGTTCGATTGATGTTACAAACAGCACAACTAACAAAGGGACAGGAATTAATCATGTCAAAGAAGTGCTAAATTTCACTGGTCAAACTTTCGCCTTTGGTGATGGTCGCAATGACTTAGATTTATTCAAAGCAGCTGACCACAGAACGGCAATGGGAAATGCTGTTCCTGAATTAAAAGAGTTAGCCGATTTTATTTCTACAGAAAATACTAACCACGGAATCATCAATGCTTTTAATCATTGGGGCATCATGTAAAGTCTAATCAAAAAATTACTGACAGAAAGTTTGTCAGTAATTTTTTTTATTTATTTTCAAGCACTTCTCGTCTTCGATAGACGTAAGCAAGAATGAAACAGAGGGCAACTGGTAAGGTCAAAATTAAGCCAACACCGTTAAAAACAGATGCTACACAATAAAAGATACCAACAACTAAGAAATAAATTCCCCAACCTTTTTCTTTTGTCAATCTTGCAAAAGCCACCCAATTTAAAGCCAGTAAAGCGATTAAAATCAGAGCTGCAATCATTGCTGCGGTAGATAATAATTGCTTATCAAATCCTGAATCTTGAAGTTCTGTCATAATTTCTGAATTCTCTGGCATATAAATAATGGCCCAAAAACTAATTAGCCCAACAAGTGCCAAAATTGAAAAAATAATCGACCCTACTAGAGCAAAAATTTTTGATTTTCTCATTTTTTCTCATTTCCTTTTTGATTCTTTAATTATAACATTTTTAGACCAACAAAAAAATCCGCCTCAAATGGCGGATTAATGACAGACTTGTCAGTAATTATTCATTTACAAATTTACTGACAGAATATCATTATTTATTTTAAAGCTTGGCCAGCTGTGATAATTGCAAGTTTATAGACATCTTCTTCGTTACTTCCACGAGAAAGGTCAGAAACAGGCGCGTTCAAACCTTGCAAAATTGGCCCAATCGCTTCAAAATTACCCAATCGTTGAGCAATTTTATATCCAATATTTCCTGATTGAATATCAGGGAAGATAAAGACATTGGCACGACCAGCAACAGTTGAATCTGGTGCTTTTTGACGAGCCACCGCTGGAACAAAAGCAGCGTCAAATTGAAGTTCACCATCAATTTCAATTTCAGGGTAATCTTCTTTAACAAGTTTTGTCGCTTCTACTACTTTATCAACATCTTCTGATTTTCCAGAACCTTTAGTTGAGAATGAAAGCATGGCAACTTTGGGGTCAATATCAAAGAGTGCTGCTGTTTCAGCTGAAGCTACAGCAATATCGGCAAGAGTTGGTGCATCTGGTTTGATGTTAATCGCACAGTCACCAAAAATATATTTTTCATTGTCATCACGACCACGAACCATAATAAAAGCACCAGAAACAGATTTTACTCCTGGTTTCGTTTTAATGATTTGAAGAGCCGGACGAACAGTATCAGCAGTTGAATGAATTGCGCCAGAAACCATTCCGTCAGCAATTTTCATATAAACAAGCATCGTTCCAAAATAATTTGGGTCTTTCAAGAGCTCTTTTGCTTGTTCTTCTGTAACTTTACCTTTACGACGTTCCACAAAAGTTTCCGTCATCGTTTCAAAACGTCCACAATTTTCTGGGTCATAAATCTCAAAGCCTTCAGGATTAATTCCACGTGAAATCAATGTTTCAGTGACTTCTTTTACATTTCCAATAAAGACAGGTGTAATTAGTCCATCAGCGTTAAGACGATTTGCAGCACCTAAAATACGTGCATCAGTTCCTTCAGGAAAGACAATTTTTAAGCCTTTTCCACTAATTTTTTGTTTCAGTGATTCAAAAAGTTCCATTTTGACAAAATCCCTTGGTTACAAATTTCTCATAACCCACCGCTTTAAGTTGCGGATTTCCTTTCTGCAATTGTTACGAATTAAGTATATCATACTTTCACAAAAAAAGTAAGCATTACCATTATTGCTATTTAAGGACAATTAGCCTTTTTATTTTTCCAATTTTTCACGAGATTCACTAGCCAAAAACAAAAAAACTGTCAAAGACAGCTTTTTTTAGTCGTTTAAAATGCTAGCGATTTTCGTCGTAATAATATCAACCCCAACAGTATTTGAGACCCCTTCAGGAATAATCACATCTGCATATCTCTTTGTTGGTTCAATAAATTGATGATACATTGGCTTAACAGCATCTAAATACTGTGTAATTACTGAATCAAGAGTTCTTCCTCTTTCTTCAATATCTCTGCGAATTCGACGGATAATCCGCACATCGTCATCTGTATCAACAAATATTTTGATATCCATTAAATCACGCAAACGTTCATCTTCTAAAACCAAAATTCCCTCAACGATTAAAACATCAACAGGTTCTTGACGGTAAGTTTCTTGTGAACGCGTATGTTTTGCATAATCATAAATCGGAATATCAACCGCTCGTCCATACTGAAGCTCTTTTAATTGAGCAATTAAATAATCTGTATCAAAGGCTAATGGATGGTCGTAGTTCGTTTTTGTCCGTTCTTCAAAAGTCAAATGCGATTGATCTTTATAGTAACTATCATGTTCAATCATTGCAATTCGTTCATTTGAAAAAGTTTCTAAAATAGCATGTGAAACACTTGTCTTTCCACTTGCTGACCCACCAGTGACACCAATAATCAACGTTTTCTTCAAAATTAATTCTCCAAATTTTCTTCTATATATTCTACCACAATTTTTGAGCTTTTTGTCATCAACTGACAATTTTTTTACTTTTTAAGCGTTCACATCAAAAACTCTTAATTTTACTGACAAAAGCTCTTAATAAGTGACATGGAATCTTTGGAATTCTTATTTTTATAATTTATTTACTGAAAATTCAATAGTAGAGCAATGACCTTTAAGAAAAAATTTGATATAATAGAACAAGCTTTTAACAGAATTTTAGAATCTTCTAACGAATGATTCTGTCCACCTATAAAGGAGAATTTGATGCTAAAACTTGGAGTAATTGGTACGAGCTGGATTGCTCGCTCATTTATTGATGCTGCCCATATGACTGAAAAATTTCAGTTTTCTGCGGTCTATTCCCGTCGGCTCGAATCTGCTGATCAGTTTTCTGCCGATTTTAAAGACATCCAAAAATTCGATAATCTTGACGATTTTTTTAAAGCTTCACTTGATATTATCTATATTGCCAGTCCAAATGCCCTCCACTTTGAGCAAGCTAAAGCCGCAGTTTTAGCCGGACATAATGTCATTGTTGAAAAACCTGCCTTTTCAAATCCTAAAGAACTGACAGAAATTATTAAGCTTGCTAAAGAAAATGAGGTCTTCTTCTTTGAAGCAGCCAGAAATATTCATGAACATTCATTTTCGATTATTAAAGACTTTCTTGCTGGCAAAACAGTCAAAGGGGCAGACTTTACTTATTCAAAATATTCATCAAAAATGCCTGCTCTTTTAAACGGTGAAATCCCTAATAAATTTAATGCAAAATTCTCTGGTGGACTTTTAGCCGATCTTGGTGTATATCTTTTGTATGCTGCAATCTTTTGGTTTGGCAAACCACAAAAAGCAACTTATGATGCAGTTTTACTTCCGTCAGGTGTTGATTTAGCTGGTGTTGGAATTCTTGACTATCAAGATTACAAAGTTTCGATTAAATGCGCAGGAAATGTGAATTCATATCTTCCTAGTGAAATCTATACTACTGATGGAACTTTAATTTTGGATGGTGTTAATGCGATTACTTCTGCCAAATTCATTGCTATGGATGGTTCAGAAACTATAATCGACATTGAAGCTCCAAAACACTCTCTTTATGATGAAGCTGTTGACTTTGCCCAAATCTTAGAAAATAATGATTTTGCTGCAAGTTATGACCTACATCAATTTGCCCAAGAAGTTTCAGAAACTTCATACCAAATGCGTCAAAGTGCTGGCATTGTTTTTGATGCTGACAATAAATAAAACTCATTAAAAGTTACTGACAGAAATATTTTGTAAGGCTGTCAGTAATTTATCTCTGGTCTCTTAGTTAAATTGGATATAACTACTGCCTCCTAAGCAGTGATTGCCAGTTCGATTCTGGCAGGGGCCATCTAATAAAAAAGAACACCGAATTCGGTGTTCTTTTTTATACTCAATCAATCCCAAACGAACCTGAGAGTTGATTGCTATGAGCCACTAAGTTTGATTTATTTATCAAAGATTTTAAGACGAGTTTTAATCAATGCTTAGTTATAAACAACCCAGCTACCAGCAGGAAGTTTACTTGCCATCGCAATTTGTTCTGCCAAAGTCATTCCAGCATATTCGCCATGACCTAGCAATTGGAAAGTACCATAAGCACCTGAACTTGAATTCACACTATCAATCCCACCATTTGATTCGTGAGTAATGATATAAGCCCATTCACTAGCAGAATAGCCCGCTGCATTAGCTGTATTCGATGCCATATAATTAGCAAGAGCTTGGATGTCAACTTGTCCAGAAGTTTGGCTCATATTAAGCCCACCAGAAACACTTTGTGTTGCTTGAGTTGGTGCAACTGATGTAACTTTAGTAGGTTGTTCTTCAGCAGTTTTAGTTGTTGCAGAAACTTGAGTTGTTGTTCCTGTAAGAATGTTATTAACTTCTGTTTGGATTGCTTTCACATCAAAACCTTTACTTTGAAGGTTAGTGACACGAGTATCTCCATTTCCGTAGTTTCCGTTAATTACTTCTATAGCAACTTCATGAGTTGATTTAGGTGTATCCGCATGAGCGATTCCGCCCCCAATAAACATGAATGATGCAACTAATCCCGTTGAAATAGCAACTTTACTTAATTTCATTTAGACCTTTCGATTTCGCCACTAAGAACATTCCATAGGATTCAAACTGAATCCAGTCTATCTTCTATTAACATGGTTACTTCCCATACACATCATAAAGTCCGAACGCTTGTGTAGGATTACCGTAAGCAGTTTAACGTCATTGCACGCTATGGACGTTTCAAAATTCATTTCTCACAACTTATTGTGAGTTAAAAAACGATTTAATATCAGTAGTAAATTTTCTCCACCACTCATGAGAAATGATTATATTACCCATTACTTAACCGAACCTTAAAACAAATGCTAAGAATCCCTCACAAAACTTATTATAAAGCCTTTTCCTTCAAATCTTATTCTCATATTGTAGTATCTTTAATACGAACTATTGGTGGCTTAAACCGTTCCCAAATCAATTAAAATTAGCTTATTTTATATTTATCTTAACAAAGATTACTAAATATAATCTTCAAGTCTATGTTGATTCTTAACCTATGATCAGTTATAATTACAATAGAAATGAAAGCACTTCAGTAAAATGAGTAACATTTGTTAACACTTTTACTTAAACTTTTTTAATATGATTAAAAAATAGAGAATTTTTTTCTCAAAAAATAAATAAGTAAAAGCCGTAAAATAACGGCTGTTTTTATTCAAATTATATTTTCAGGAGTAATTATGTCCCTCAAAACTTTTTTAGAACTCGTCGAAATAAAAACTAAAATCGCCAGTATTTTCCCTTACATTATTGGTTTACTTTTTAGTTTAAGCTATTTTAAAATGATAAATATTGGTCTTTCTCTCTTATTTTTAATAGCTATGCTCCTTTTTGATATGACCGTAACTGCTATTAACAATTATCAAGATTTCAAAAAAGCCAAAGATGAAGATTATAAAAAGCAAGAAAATATCATTGGTCAAGCCAATCTTTCCACCCGATTGGTAGCTTCAATTATCTTGTTTATGCTTATTTTGAGCCTTTTTTTAGGATTTCTCCTCGCTTATTTTGTTGGCTGGCTTTTCTTTATTCTTGGTGGAATCGTATTCTTTATTGGCGTTTTCTATACTTATGGTCCTATTCCACTTTCACGTATGCCTTTGGGAGAAATTTTTTCTGGTGGGACAATGGGCTTTGGAATTTTTGCAATGATCATCTTAATCAACACCGCTCAATCACCTATTTTTAACCTAAATCTTGATTTCACAAACGACTCTTTTAGCTTTACTGGTAGTATTTTTGCAGCCATCGCCATGATAATTGCAAGTTTACCACTCATTTTTACCATTGCAAACATCATGCTGGCCAATAATTTACGTGATTTAGATAGCGATATAAAAAATCAGCGCTACACATTAGTTTATTATATCGGTCGTCCAAACGGAATCAAACTTTTTCAACTTTTAATGTATTCTTCCTATTTAGCTATTATTATTGGATTTATCTTTAGAATATTTGAATGGCCAACTTTACTTAGTTTACTCACTTTTCCAATTATCAGAAAGAATCTAAAATCTCATGCTAGTCAAGTTCCAAGTCCTCGCAGCTTTGTTTATTCACTGAGAAATATGGTTCTATTTAACAGCGCTTATGCTGTGAGTCTGTTTTTATCAATCCTTTGGCAATATTTAAGCAAATAAAAAAAGTGATAGAATATCACTTTTTTATTTTTCATTTAAAACCTGACGAAGCTGTTCTCTAGCAATCACTTCATCTTCTCGTCTAATCAAAAAGGTCAAATAATCTCCTGCTTGTAATTCTGTATTACCGTGTGGAATGATATCCTTACCTGAACGATGAACCGAAACAAGCAAACATCCTTCTGGCAAATGTATCTCTGACAACTTCTTGCGATCCGCAACTGAATCAAATTGAACAATTGTTTCAAACATCATCTGCTTATCCGAATCATCAACATCAATTTCTTTTTCTTTCAACATATTCTCTAATAAGGAATCATAAATTGGCTCAGATTGTAATAAATCAGCAACGACATAGGCAATTAAAGAGACAAAAGCCAAAGGAAGTAAATGGTCAAATGAACCAGTCATTTCCACCAAAAGAAGGATTCCAGTCATCGGTGCTCGAACAATTGCTGTAAAAGTCCCAGCCATCGCTAAAATTACTAGATTGGCAAACAAATGACTTGGAAGATGAAAAAGCGAGATGACAATTGTCGCAAAAACAGCTCCAAGACTAGCACCCAAAACTAACAAGGGAAAAAAAATTCCTCCTGGCACACCCGAAGCATAAGATACCATTGAAATCAGATATTTCCCAATGAGGATCAAACATAGAAAGGCTAATCCCATTCCTAAACTAAAGGAATCCATTAAACGATGGCCACTCCCAATTATATTAGGAAACAATAAACCAGTTGCCCCAACCACTAAAAAAGTAAGTAAAACACGAAGAAATGGACTCTTTATTTTCTTCATCAAATTTTGACTTGTGAGGAGTGTCCAGTTATAAAAAGCACCGAAAAATCCTAAAATAATTCCTAAAATAATAAGTAGCCAATAATTTGAGAGTTCAATTGAACCAACAATTTGGAAATGAAAAACTGGACCACTCCCAAACATTATTCGTGCAACCATATCAGCAACCATTGCTGAGGTCATACAAGTTAATAAAATCAATGGAGAAAAGTATTTAAATACTTCTTCCAAAGTAAACATGACACCTGACAAGGGTGCATTGAAAGCAGCAGATAAACCAGCAGATGCTCCAGAAGCAATTAGAATTCTTTTATGACGTTCAGTTTCAGCCAACCGGCTAGAAACCATCTGACCCATTGAAGCCCCAAGTTGGACTGAGGGACCCTCACGCCCCAGTGATAGGCCTGCAAACATTGCTAAAGTTCCAGCGATAAATTTAGCAAAAGCAGTCGTGAACCAATTATTTTTAAAATAACCCTGTAATTGCCCTTTAACTTGTGGTATCCCAGAACCTGAACTCATCGGATATTTCTTCATAAAGAAAGTAACCACAAAAGCTAAGAAAGCCAAACCCAAAATAAGGAGGGGAATAAAAATAAGGTGTGAGCTAACGAAGCGATAAATACTCAAGCCCCAAGTTTCAGCTTTTTCCAGTGCCAACCGATAAAGACTGGCCAAAAAACCCGCAGTCAAGCCCACGAGTACACTTAGAAAAAGCAGATAAAGATTTTTATTTGTTGATTTCTCTATATCTTTTAATTTCATTACTACTTCCCTACTAACGCTTATTTTAATAAATTTTTAAGCAAGATTATTATACCATAAAATAGATTCCTTATGTTTTGTACTTTTAATAATATACACACCACCTGTATAAATTTACTCAAAAAGGCACTCAATCGAGTACCTTTAATTTTTTAACTACAGATTTACTTAAAGTTTTCTATCTTTCCAAAAAAGAAAGAGCCCGAAAAACATCATCAAATAAAATGGAAGTGTCAATGCAGTAATTTCTAGTGGTATTCTTACAACAAAAATAAGAATAATGAGAGGGATAGATAAGACTAAACCTCTATACTTAAAAATTGATTTTGGAATTCGTGGCCAAACATAGATTTGTAAAAGAAATCCAATGAAAATCATCACCGAACATAAAACTAAAACCATCACTCTACCTTCTTGTTAAGTTTAATTCTCTTTTTTCCCTCAGAATCTCGTTTACTATCATGTATTAAATAATAGATACCTAAGCCACTTAAAAGAATAGAGAACAAAACTACTAGGAACAAGCCATCATTTTTTACAAAAACAAAGAAACTAAGAAGAAATACCGACGAAGCAATGATAATCAATCCTCTTTTTCTTCGGTCATAGCTGATTAAAAAAGAATCTTTATATTTTTTTCCTATTAAATAAGCCCCCCAGATTATCAATAGTATAGCGATACTAAGTAACATTTTAATACTTCTTTTCTAAAATAATCAGATTATACAGCGTAAATAGAATAATATCCCGTTCTATCGACATCCATATTAATATAATTATTTAAGTGAGTATTGTTGTAATAGTCTAAATCACTTTTCATTTTTTGGAAATATAGGCCTGCTGCTCCCGCAACTGCAGCTGCAATTCCACCACTAAATATGGTCGCAAGAACACCTACACCACCAAATCCTAAAGTATAATTATCTAAATCATGATCCATTTGATAGACTGCTGCATTACTTCTAAAGTAGTAACGCGCTCCCCACCAAAAAGTATCGAAAGTATAGGCTGATGATTTCAAAGTAGAAGCTCGACTCACTATTTCTTTAGTGGCAGGATTTATAATCAACTTATTAGTTTCAACCTGTTGATTAACAGCATTAATTTGCTCTACTACTTGTTCAAATTCATTTTGATTAACCTGAACATTTTCTGGAAGATTTAAAACATACTGATTATTCTTAACGGAAACATAGGAGTCAAAATGGTCTTTAATATCAGTAAAACTTGAAGCTTGATTACTAGAAATTTGCTCTGTTGTGACATTAGAACTAACGACATCAGCATTAACTATTATTGGAGTAACTGCTGATAGCAAGATTGCTGAAGTCATAAGACTTGCATAAATTTGTTTTGTTTTCATAAGTGTTTCCTTTCATTTTTTTCTGGAAATTGAGCTATCCCAGTCAGTAAAGAACTTCCCTCGCCCCAAGTCACCTTTCGCTCTGAACGAAGTTCCTTGTAAAATTTTAAGACATTTAAAGAATGTTGAGAAGAAATCACCAAAGGAAGCAAGGCATTTCTGAGATGAACGAGTTCAAATTCCATATTTTTAGATTTTTCAATCCGTTCATAATAGTCCATCAGTATTTTCTTTTCTGCTTCGTTTAATTTTGAACCTGCCCGTAGCAATTTCTCAATTCGATTCAAAATTTTCTCTCTCATTTCTCTTTCTTTTTTTAATATATTTCCTCCTTTTTTATTTTTTCTTGATAATCAAGCTCGATTTCTTTTATCTTTAATTTTATTTTAGCAGAAAAAAAGCCTCCTTTTTAAATCATTGCAGAAATGCAACGAAGTAATCTGGAGACTTTTTTATGTTAATAATTTTCCTAAAAGCTTTTGATAGCGTTTTTGATAATAATCTGCTAAATCTTCATATCCAACTTGCCCAAAAATTTCAATGGCATTTTTGATTTGCTTTTCACCGCTTATCTTGTCTTTGAAACAATAGCTATAAAAGCCATGTGCCAGATTTCTTAGATTTTCAACATAGAGGTCGTAGAAATCATCTTTAGGGTAACTTTTTTGCAAGATACTTCTAGCTGAGTCACGAGCTCCTTTTGAGGAAAGCAAAACGACCGCTCGATACGAAGATTGAAGAACTCTTCTGCGATATTTAAAAACACCATATAAGTGTTTACTCTTCCCCCATAGTTCTTTCATCAAATACATAATTTCTCGTTCACTGAAACTATCCAAAGTCAGATAAAAAATCGAAAGTTCAAAATAGCCCCATTCTCCAACGTCATAGAGATATTCAACCACATCGTCAGCTTCCATTTGTGTCAGTATTTCATAACGACTTTTAGCACAATAAGCTAGCATTTTTGAATCATATTCCATAGCTTCTAGATAGAGATTGTGAAATTTATCGACGTCATCTGCAATATCCGCAAGAATTATATCTTCTAAAAAATCTTCTTTATAATCCATTGAAAAATTATTGATAAAATGTTCATACTCAGCTAAAGTCACATTCATCTCTTGCAGCGCAC
>SKEH01000134.1_pt1 | contig 50714 bp, 64 predicted proteins | sample 4826571 | NCBI WGS metagenome assembly SKEH01 (sample SAMN11008814, study PRJNA524170) | human gut metagenome | biome: Human fecal sample; material: Feces; isolation source: fecal sample from pouch patient p29 | host: Homo sapiens | place: Israel: Tel-Aviv | collected 2016-09-14 | reverse complement strand
ATACACTCATTCCTTCAACCTCTTTAAAGACGAGTGCTTGGCGAATGACTTGGATACTTGGTAAGAGGGCATTACAACGGCGGACAAAGCGAGAATATTCTAGGAAATTAGGAAATAAACTTTGAGCAAGTTGGTGCTTAGCTTTAAGTGTTTCACTAAAATGCAGTACGCCCCATAGGTAACAAGCGATAACTAAGCAATCTGATGTTGCGAGATGGACGTTCTTTCGGTTTTGAACCTCAAGGGGAACCCTCGTTTGATAAAGCGTCTCAATGGTTGTCAGTAAATAAACAAAAACTTTTGGAAGTATGCTATTATAAGTCATATAAGTCGTGCGCTTTCTAATGCTTAGTGGTTTAAGATTAGGATAGCACGACTTATTTATTTTCCAATAAAATTAACTAGCAATTCGGGTAATATTATACATTTACCACCTTTCTTTCTAAAATATTTTACAAAAAAACATTATAGTGATAGAATAAGCAGGTCAAATAAATAAACTACTAATTTATTAAAAAATGTAGTCAATAACTTAGTAGCTTATTTATACAATTTTGAAGTGAAAGCTGAAGAAGTACAAATGAATCAGATAAAAAGTCGTTCGTTTAATAAGGCCACGAGTGCAGGTTTTATTGTTGCATTGGGCATTATATATGGAGATATTGGGACAAGTCCTCTTTATACAATGCAGTCAATTCTAGAGTCGCAGGGAGGAATTGAGCATATTGAAAAAGCATCAATCATTGGTTCTATCTCATTAATCATATGGACTCTTACTTTAATCACTACCGTAAAATATGTGTTAATTGCTCTGAGGGCAGACAATAACCATGAAGGTGGAATTTTTTCACTTTTTACATTGGTTCGTAAATATGCTAAATGGTTAATTATTCCTGCAATGATTGGAGGAGCTGCTCTGCTTTCAGATGGAGCACTAACTCCTGCAGTAACTGTGACTTCTGCTATTGAGGGGTTGAGAACTATCCCGGCATTCGAAACTACATTCGGTTCGCGCCAAATTCCAATTATTTTAATAACTTTAATTATACTGGCTCTTCTATTTTTAATCCAACGATTTGGTACAGCTGTTGTTGGTAAGATATTTGGACCAATTATGCTTATATGGTTTAGTTTTATAGGCTTTTTTGGGTTTATAAATTTGTGCGGTACCCCCTCTATTCTACAAGCCATTAATCCTTATTATGCTATACACTTTCTTTTTAGCCCAGATAATAAATCAGGTATTTTTGTTTTAGGCTCAATATTTCTTGCAACAACTGGAGCTGAGGCACTTTATTCAGACCTAGGCCATGTTGGAAGAGGGAATATATATATTAGTTGGCCGTTTGTAAAAATTTGTATCTTATTGTCCTATTGTGGTCAAGCATCTTGGATTCTTAAAAATCAGGGAAGAAATTTAGGAATTATTAATCCTTTTTTCTCTATTTTGCCTGGTTATATTATTATTTTTGCAGTTATTTTGGCCACCTTAGCAGCTATTATTGCTTCCCAAGCCTTGATTTCTGGGTCTTTTTCTTTAGTCTCAGAGGCAATACGATTAAAATTATTTCCACTTCTAAAAATATACTACCCTGGAAAAACAATAGGACAACTTTATATCCCAGCAATTAACCTAGGACTATGGATTGCTTCAAGTTTTATAGTTATTTACTTCCAAACTTCAGCTCATATGGAGGCAGCATATGGGCTTGCTATTACAATAACGATGCTTATGACAACGACTCTCTTGACTTTCTATCTAAGTCGTCATCAAGAGATCAAAAAAATGCTTGTTATATTGTTTTTTAGTACATTTATTCTAGTAGAAGGACTGTTTTTTGTTGCTTCAATCGTCAAATTTATTCATGGGGGTTATATTGTTGTTGTCTTTGCCTCAATAATTTTATTTATAATGGCAATTTGGCATAGAGCGACTCAGTTAACTTTTAAATATATCAAATCATTAAATATCAATAGTTATAAACATCAACTCAATATCCTTCGAAAGGATGAATCATATGATCTTTATCAAACAAACGTTGTCTATCTCACAAGCAGAGTTGATGGAGAATGGATTGATCGCTCCATTTTATATTCACTTTTAGATAAAAAGCCAAAGCGATCAGAAATTTATTGGTTTGTTAATATCAGAGTAACTGATGAGCCTTATACTTCAGAATATAAGATTGATATGTTTGAGACTGATTACATAGTAAGTGTTACCTTATTCCTAGGTTTTCGTATGCGTCAAGATGTGCCCCGTTATTTACGTACCATAGTAACAGATTTAATGGAATCGGGGCGTATACATCGACAATATCAACGTTATAGTATCACACCAAATCGTGAAGTTGGAGATTTTAGATTTGTTATTATTGAAGAAAAATTAGTTAATGCTCAGCAACTCCCTTCGTTTGAAAGATTTGTACTTCAAACAAAGGAGCATATTAAAAGGATTACTGCAACCCCTATTCGTTGGTTCGGTTTACAATTTTCTGAAGTTACTATAGAAAGAGTCCCTTTAATTTTATCTGAGGTTTCAGGTTTAGCTATAAGTGAGCGAAATAATTCTAGAGCCTTAGAGGAGAAGTATACAGATAATCTATAAGTACATATATTAATTAGTTGATTTAATTTTTAACGACTAGAGTAAACTATGAATCATATTATATAAATTAAAAACTCACTGATTGAAAATTGTTTATGATCTCTAAATGTTAGACAAAAAATCTAATATTTGGAGGTCTTTTCTATATCAGAATATTCTTTTGCTTCCAAACTCAAAGTTACGAACGAGTATTAATAATAGTGGACTACTATATTCAGTATTGAACATACTTGATCAAATTATGGTAGGGCAAAAAGGTGAAACAGCCGTGGTTGCTGTAGGATTAGCCTCAAAGAATTTTTCTGTTTTGAATTTTACATTAATGGGTTTAACTGGTGGGCTCGCCATTTTATCAGCTCAGCTGATTGGTAATAATCAGAGAGAAAAGATCGCAAAAATTCAGGGAATGACTTTATTTTCAGGAGTAATATTAACTTTATTGTTTGTGGCAGTTTCACTCTTTTTACCAATTTGGAGTATGCATTTGTTTACCGCAGATCCGAATGTAATTCGAGAAGGAGCCCTATATCATCAGGCACTTGCTCTAGGCTATATTCCAGTCCTACTAATTATGGTGTATTCGGCAGTTTTACGTAATGCTAAGATTGTGAAACTTCCTATGTATGTGGGAATGGCGGCCGTTGTGCTAAATGCCGCTTTGAACTATATTCTCATTTTTGGCCATTTTGGCGCCCCTGCTTTGGGTGTGTTTGGTTCAGGGCTTGCAACTACTATCTCTCAATATGTTGAGTGCGCCATTCTACTCGGTGTTGTATTTGGTAGGAAGCTAATCGGAAACTATGGCTTACGCAAACTCCTTTCTTTTCTAAAATTTGATGCAGACATAAAGTTATTTTGGGTGTTAACACTTCCGTTATTGATTGAAGAAATTAGTTTCATTCTAGCAGATACTGTTGATAACTCAATTTATGGTTTTATGGGAACTCGGCAGACTATTGCAATAACAATCATGAACCCTGTGCAGGGGTTGATTATTGGATTTTTTGGAGGCTTTGCTACAGCAGCTTCTGTGCTTATTGGCAATCATTTGGGAAGTGATGAAAAAGATGAAGCGTATAATGCTGCAAAGAGAATTCTTATTGTCGGGGCGATAATGCCCTTAATTTTAGGAATTATCTATCTCTTCTTTAATTCTTGGTATCTAGGTTTCTATCATTTAGATAACTATTCGTATAATCTAACACAGACTTTAATGGTAGTCATGGTAATAATTCTCCCAGTTAAAATTGTCAATATGATAATTACTGCTGGCGTATTGTCTGCAGGGGGGGAAACAAAATTTGTGCTTTATCAATCTATCTTCGGATCGTGGGTCTTTGCTATTCCCTTTGGATTGGTGGCGGCTTTTGTTCTAAAATTACAAATATATTGGGTATTTGTAGCAATTTCTTTTGAAGAATTTATACGTGTTGCAATCTGCATTTGGAAAATGCGTACACGTACATGGTTAAATAATCTGGTAGCTGATGCAAATGAATAATAAGATACTTTATATCTGTTACAGATCTTTTATGATTGAGGCAAGTGCCAATAACTTAGCTCCTCTGCTATTTGTAGTCTTTATTTCTCAATATCATATTGGGTTAGGAGAGGCAGGGGGGCTTGCCTTAGTAAATTTTATTGTCCAATTTTATAGTATAGTTCCACCATTGTGATTCCTCAGTATTTTGCACAACTTTCAGAAGCACTAGTTGTTATAGAAGCAGATGTCTTTGCTCATTTTGACTATGGTTTTCGGGTATTTGGTCTATCCGTTGCTGAATTTAAACAATATGAAGCGCAGTTTTTACCGATTCTAGATCAAGTAATCAAAAATAAATTGGCATTCGAATTAAATGCTAAGAGCGCTTACTTGTATGACAATTTAGCGTTATATGAATATGTCATCGATTTATATCTTTCACATGGTGGTACCTTGTTTAGTGTTGGATCAGATGGGCATTACCTTGAACATTTCCGTTTCCATTTCGATGATCTTTTTGCTCTGCTAAAAGCAAAAGGTGTGACGGAATTAGCGATTTATCAAAAAGGAAAGCGAATTATGGTTCCATTACCAGTCTAAAAAAACGTCCTCAGCATCAAAAGTGAGGACGTTTTTTTAGATTTCTTTTTCTAAAATCGGACAAATACGATCTTGTTTTCCTAAAAGAAAATGTTTGATCCCGATTTTTTTAAATCCATGACGTTCATAAAAACGAATACCTGCATGATTTTTTTCATAAACAGTCAGACGTAAATAACGTTTTTGTTTCGTTTTAGCATAACGATTTGCTTCATCGAGTAACCGTTGCCCTAACCCTTTGTTTTGATAATCTTTGAGCAGATAGAGCCGTTGAATCTCTATAGCATCTTTTTCATCATTGACTTTCATATAACCAATGAGTATTTGATGATCCTTAATACCAATAAATTTACTGGTTGACTGTGCCAATTCTACTGCCAATATTTCAGTTGTCAATTGTGTCTGTAAATATCCTTGCATATCAAGTGGATCTGCGCCATCGATAAACGATTCATAAAAACTGACAACACTTACAACTTGTAAAGCATCTAGATCATCATAATCTAAATACGCTAGTGTGATTTGATTGTTCATCTAACTCCTCCTTTTGACATAGTATACTATAAATCACCCGCGAAATCACCCGTGGTGCTAGTTAATTTTAATATCCTAAAGAATATCTCAAAGTTCCTTCAAAACGTCGTTGTGCTCGACTTAATAGAACACTGTAAGCCAGTAATATGCTTTCAAATCTACTCTCTAGCCATTTAACAGAACGTGAGTTGAAATTTTGACAACCTAATTTTTCTAAGGAAGAAAAAACAGTCTCAACTGTTTTTCTTTGTTTCCCAAGTAAGCTGAGGTCTAGTTTTTCTGATTTATCCATTTTTTTACGTGGCGGAACGGATATAGTAATGCCCTTAAGGGCAAGCTTTTCATGGATTTTATGGCTAATATATCCTTTGTCCCTAGGATATTGGGAAGATTCGCTTCTTCCGATAAAGTCTCTAACACTTTCACGTCATGGATACCTAGATTCGTGATTGAGTAAGTAATCGGAAAGCCAGTCTTAGTAAGGTATTAATGGGAATAACAGCCTAAGATATTTGGAGTTGAGAGAGGGCGCGTTTGATTTTCAAACTTCGCAACAGAACCAAATTCTCTAAAATACTCTAATAGCCATCTTGTTCTCAAACACGAATTAACTATTTATAAACTAATTCAAATTCTTCACAGACTACTTCCATATCTTTTTGAAAGTCTTGATTAATGTTTTTCAGCTCATTAGTAAAGAATGTTTTATGTGCCTCTCTCCAATGATCTAGTGATCTATCCCCTTCACCTTCTTTATATGCATGTTCACTACTAACTTGGTTAAATGGAATAACATATACTTTAGTCGTTTTTGTGATACAAAGTGGATTATTCTGTGAGTCTAATATGATATTATAGCCTCCAACTTTTGGTAGATCCTCTTGTTCAATGCCGTAAAAAACTTGTGCACTCGCAGTTGCAGTTTTCTTTCCCTCAACCACTAATCCACCTAACAAATCTGCATCAAAACCAAATTGCCAAGCATCATAATTGTTACTATCAACATTAATTTCTGACTTAAACCTTTTCCAATATTCTTCAACTTTACTATTTTCCATCCTATTCTCCTATAATTTAACAGATAGATTAGCTATATAGTCTGAGCCAAACTGACTTAAACGATTTCTACTATCTTTTGATTCGTAAAAGTCAATCATAGCAAATCCATTTCTCAATTGACCTTGAATTTGTTCTTCCAAAGTATGGCTGAATTCATATCCATATTCTGGATCAATTATTAGTTGACCTTTTTCTTCTAAAAGTCTTGAGTTGAAAGGAAGGCTATATTTTAATAATAATTCCTTCTCAGGTTGATCCCAAACCTCATCTCCGTCATACATATAAATCCACGGATTCATATATCCAATCATTAATAATCCACCTTTTCTTAAAACACGGTAGGCTTCTGAATACATATTATCTAAATTTTCAATATAGACATTTGAGACAGGGCAAAAAATAATATCAAAGCTATCATATTCAAATGGGAATGGTTTGGTCATATCAGCCTGTACAGTTTTAATATACAAATTTTCTCGTTTTGCTACTTCTACGTCTTTAGACAGCTGAGATTCTGAAAAATCCATGATGGTAGTTTCATAACCGTGCATTGCAAAAATAGGTCCTTGCTGTCCACCACCACAAGCTAAACCTAATAATCGCTTACCTTTGGCTTTCTCAAACCATGTTAATGGCACTAACTTCCCAACTGTAAGAGCTACTTCAATTGGTTTATCTTTTAATTCTTGTAATTCTTCATGGCTGTATGGAATTGTAAATGGATTACCTTGTCTACTAGAAACTCTATCCCATCTTTCTTGATTTTGATCAATATAGGCTTTCATTTTTTTCTCCTTAAGAGGTTAAACTAAAAGCAAACCTCCAGTGTTGTTTATTTTCATAATATTACCTCCTTTCGTCAAATTACTATAATTATAGCACAGACTATTCGAATACCAAAAAATCCCTAAGAAATCTTTCTTAAGAATTTTAATAATCTACATTTTTATTGTTTACTAATTGGTACCCAAAGCTCCATTTCATAATTGGGATCGTGAATATCATTTTCGGTATATACTTCAAAATCTGGTAAACCTGAATGTTTGTAACCATTTTCTGGGAAAAATTCTTCAAGCAGATATTTCCATGCCTGATGAATAGAATCAGGGACTGATCCCTTAACTGGAACTACTGCATACTCAGATTCTTTGACTTCTAAGATATCAAGTCCTAAATTTCTAGCTTTAGCGTCATCCAAGACGTTATAACCCGCCATATAATTAATCTTATCATTTCCCTCATTCTCATAACAAACACCTAATGATTGACCATTTCCAAAACCTTCTAATTGTTCAAAACTATATTTACTATATAATTCATCCCATGTACTCGGACATTGATTAGAATCAATGTTTTCTTTTAATACGCCAGCTACTTTGAATGATGGCTTTGTTTCGATTTTAATATTCATTTGACTTCCTCCTATTACTTTTAAAGCTAATTTCATTTTAGGAAATAAATTATAGTTTTTCCCTTTTCGAACTTCTGAGGGTGAATTCCCATGAAACTTTTTGAAAGCAAAACTAAAAGCATCAGCTGAATCATAATTATATTTCAAAGCAATATCAATTACTTTTTGATCAGTATTCAACAGATCATCTACAGCTAGTGTAAGTTTTCTATTTCTCAAGTATTCTGCCAAAGTAATTTCTGATAGAATCGAAAAAATTCTACTAAATAGTGGATAGGAATAACCTGATATGTTTTGAAATTTTTTAAGTTCAACTTCCGATGTAAGTGTACTTTCTAAATAGTCGATGGTTTTGTTAAATTGATGCATCATTTTTATCACCTCTCATATAGGAGTTTATCATATAAATAAATTGGAAACCCAATAATTTTAGTACAAAAAAAACTGTAAGCTGAACATTTGTTTTTTGAATTAAAAAACTCTATTGTATTTTCTTTACTACATTGCAAATGATTTTGAACTCAAACCCAGAATCATTAAAATATCATCACTTCTACACTCTACTACATCAAAACCAAATTTTTTATAAAGGTAAATAGCATGTTTCCATAGCTGACACTCATAGAGATCCCTTCTCTATTTAATTCCAATAATTTTTCGACAAATACCAACATCAGTTGATTACCAATACCTTATTATAGCACCCACAACACCTGTAAAAATACCTAGTCGATTAATAAAACTTATTGATATTGACTCTTTTACAACTTTGTCCTCTCTGTCTTTTTTCTCAATTTTACACTAAAATAGATTTTTTGGAAAACTTTGCAACAGAACCATGTAGATTATCCGTGAATAGAACTAACTAATTAAATCACTTTTAACAATATTGGTAGATTTGCTTTAATTAGTTAAAATTTATGTCCTCACATTTTAGTTTCGTGTTGGAATAATATACTGCATTTCAAAGTCTACTACATTCAGATAGTGATTTATTTGTGGTTCTCTAGTATCTTTAAATCCTTGTTTCAAATAAAAATTGTGAGCCGAAGCCCGTGCTGACAAGCTCACTCGATAATATCCTTGCTTACGAAAATCATCTATTGCCCAGCTTAACAAACGCGATCCCAGTCCCTGTTGTTGATGTTGAGCATCAACAGCAAAGGATACTAATCGAACCGTATTAGAATCTTTTGGATAACTTGAAAATGTTGCGACTAAAATATCATTAATCGTAATACCGTAAAACTGATTGTTTTGCTCAACCATCATTTCATCTGATGTAATTAACTTTTTTAGTGGTTTTCTCAAAACAGCATTTCTTAAATCAATATTTTGTTCATAAAGTTGTTTGTTATTTGCTTTAAATTTTTGAAAAATAGGTTCTTTAGTTATCAAATCATATTTCTGCATCACGTTTTGTTTTTTCATGTTTTTGTCCTTTGTCTAAATTATACAATAGTGACTCTAAGATTTAAGGATAACATCATTTTTTAGAAATTAGAGAAATATCTTTTAAATTTTATATTCACTAAAAATTGATAATAACAATTGACATACAACTGTACACATATCAGTATGAGGTCATGCATAACTTATATTAACTTTCCGAAAAACCAAACTATTATGGAAAGTTATTTCACTATATATATCTATAGATACCATTTCTTCTTTTTGTTATAATATTTAAAGAGAAAGTTTATAGCGGTTGGCTAAGTATAGAAAGAGGGGTGATGCCTATGAGTATAGGTATTTCCCTATCAAACTAGAAAGGCAAAAATTTTTGAGTGTCTCAGACAGCTTAACCTTGATTATTGCATTTGCAAGTTTCATTGTTATGTTGCTCAATCTCATTATTGTGATTGTAAAGAGCATAAAAAAATAGAACCGCTAACTTTTGACCGAGTGCGATTCTATTTTTAGATAAGTTACTTGTCAACCGTCTTAAACGGTCTCTATGGAGCTTGTTACTAGCAAGCTCTTTTTTCTTTAACTCTATTATAACACATAGTATCACATATACAAGTTATTTTTAGCTTATAAGTATAATTGCACTTTCTTTTTAACTTGTATATTAAAAAGAACTACGATAATAAATATATACAGGATGTATTATTTTTTGTACTCAGTATTGAAACTTTGCAACAGAACCTAAAAAAACAACTAATATTAATTAGTTGTTTTTTGATGATAATATTATGCTAGCTCGATATAAAAATAGTAACATAGTACACTTTATGAGTGATGTATTTAGTCTTTATTAATGACTAGATGCGCCGCTTGTAGCATCTGTTTCATTTTCAATAGTCGTATTTGACGTTGAAGATGCACCACTTGTAGCATCGACTTTATTTCCTCCTGATAGATGTTGACCAGTTTGATCCAAGTACCAGTCTAGCCAAGGTTTAAAATTGAGCACAATCTCATTGATACCAGCATAGTCACCATTAGGGTAGTACATAGCTTGATAATTATGAGTATTAATTAAATCCGGATTCTTTCCTGGAATAGCAGTCCGAACATACTCCTGATTGCCCGCCCTAAGAGTTGCAATAACCCACTCTACATTTTTCATTCTTTGAGGTGGAAGTGAGCTATGGACAGTAGAAAGCCGATTCCCAGATTGTTCGGGTATCCGTTTTGCTAACATAGTTTCTGGGTCTTGATGTTTGTTATTATAATATAAAAATTGGTTATTATCATCCGCATACGTTAGCTCAAAAGGCATAGAATCTAGAAACATATTAATTTGATCCACTGTAAGTAAACCGTGATTAAGCTTCACATACGTATCTCCTGATACTGCTCCAACTTGCTCAGAAGCTTTTTCAACCCAGTGAGGATCATCTGGATCAATTCCTTTTATTGTTGTTGAAATGGGTTTTCCTACTGTTAAATCTTCTGGATCAAGAGGTTTTGGTTTTTTTAAATGCGAAACAACTTCGACATATTTCGTAAAGTTATCAAGACAGAGTTCTAAAAATTCTATAGTAGATGAATTAATGAGGTTACCATTATTGTCGAAAGCTTCTTTAGCTTTACCTAGTAAAAACTCATTACCAGGTAATACATATGCGTTGACACCTGGTGCATCAAGAATTTGTCTTAATTGAAGTTGAGCACGGGAAGAGCCCTGATCATAATAGGAAGCACCAACAATCATAACTGGTTTATGCTCAAAAGGATGTAATTCATAAGATAGCCACTCAATAACACTTTTAAGTGCTGGAGTAGTTGTATGATTATGCTCAGGTGTAGCTATAATTACACCATCAGCACGAGTAATTTTATTATAAAGAAGTTTTAAATTAAAATTATCTGAAACATCAATATCTTGATTAAACATTGGGATATCAGTTATTTCTAAAAGTTCAAGTTCAAACTTCAGTTTAAAATGACGTCGAATAAATTTTAACAACTCTCTATTATAAGATTGTTCAGCATTCGAACCTACTATTCCGACAAATTTCATATTATTTACCTTCTATATTACTATTCTTGTTTACGAATAGATATTCATATTTTTTATTTATTCAATGATTCTTTATTCTCAGTATCTTCGAGGATAAATTCCTTTGCACTGGAAAAGTTTGCGACCATTTTTACGAAGAGCTGAAAACTTTTAAAGAGTTTTTCTAAATTTTTTGCCACTTCAATATCAGATAAATCGCCTGCTTCATTAAATGCCTGTAAAGAATGATCCAGTAAAAATTCTGAGCCAGGCATAACATTAGCCTTAAGCTCAGGTGCATCAAGAATTTGTCTCAATTGAAGTTGAGCACGAGATGAGCCCAATGTACCATATGAAGCTCCTATAATCATCACAGGTTTATTCAAAAATGGGTCTATTCCATATGATAACCAAGCTAAAGCATTCATTAACGTTGCTGGAATTGCGTGATCATATTCTGGGGTAGCGATGATCACACCATCAGATAGTTTAATTTCTTCAGATATTTCTTGAACGATATCTGGTAGCTTCATGCTAGCAGGTTTATTAAACATTGGAAATTCCTTTATTTCAATAAGTTTAATTTCAACCCCTTCTGTGAAATGCTTCTGCATATACTGTAAAAGTATACGATTAGTTGATTTCTTAGAGTTACTTCCCACGAGTCCAATTAATTTCATTGGTTATTCTCTTTTCTATATTAAGTTAAAATGTGATTTTATATTTTCTGAATATAAAATTTGACCGGCTTTAGTAATAATAATTCCCTCTATTTCTGGTCGGTCATCTATTATTTGAATAACATCCAAAATGGGTAATCCAAAAAGCCGCGTGGTCCAAATTTCGCAAGTTAATGATTTATCTGCTAAAATTGTTAAACTTGCCATTTCAGTCTCTATAGGATAGCCGGTCCTAGATGAAAAAATATGGTGATAAGTTTTTCCTTCCAACTCAAAGCTACGTTCATAAATGCCCGAGGTTACAACCGATTGGTTTTCTATCGATACCACTCCAACATGTATTCCTCTGGGTTTTGTTGGAGATTGAATCCCGATATTCCAAGAACTTGATTCTCTGTTAGAATTTGGTCCTGAAACTAGAACATTTCCTCCAAGATTAATTAGTATGGAACTTGCATTGATTTTTTTAATTATCTGATCAGCGATATATCCTTTAGCTAATGCCCCTAAGTCTATTATCATTCCTTTTTGTTGAAGAAAAACGGTTAAGTTTTCTTCATCTAAAATAATCATTTCTGGATTACTCAATAAAAGTAATTTTTGTATCTCCTGACTATCCGGTAGCTTAGCATCAGGAAATCCGATGTGCCAAGCTTGTGTAACCGGCCCTAGAGCAATATTAAGATTACTAGGAGTAGATAAGCTTTCCTTTTTACCTATTTTAATAAGTTCAAACAGCTCAGGATGGATCTGTACTGGTTTGAGACCAGCCTGATGATTAATTTGAGATAATTCTGATCCAGAGTCATTAGCACTGAATCTTTTGTTATAGATATCGAGTAATTGACAAGCAATTTCTAATTTCAGGTCTGCCTGATCATCTTCAATGAGAAGGTCAATTGTTGTTCCCATCATATGAATTTGTTGAGTTAACTTCAATAATTATCCTCACTTTCGCATAGCATAAAACAAGTTTATTATAACACTTTCAAAAAGATAATGCTTACATAGATTGGAGCTATACTATTTTGTGCAAAAAAATGGTATAAGTTTCAAGATGGATGCAACAGAAGAAAATCGAAAGAGTTTACTAAAACAGGTAAAATCAGGTGAGGTTCGTAAGGTCTTGGTTAAACAGGATATTCCAATTGAGACTGACCACTCATTAGAACAGTTAGTTGATGATCTATTAAAAAGATTTGATGAATTACTACCATTTTATAAGGAAACAAAGAAATATACTAAAGGATAGGTAGAAGTAACATCTATCCTTTAGTTTATAAATGTTATAAAAAGTCAAATTTATTCCAAAAAGAACGAAATAGTATAATTTTCTTTCCCTTTCTATTTATTAACCCTCCTTCTTGAAAGGATCTTAATTTACGAGATATAGTTTCAGGACTGGTAGCTAGATAGCTGGCCAATTCTTTCAGTGAGACTGGTATCGTAATGGTCTCTTCTGTCATTACCTCTGAAAGGAGAGAGAGCTGACTGAAGTAAGTAGCTAAACGTTCCTCTATTGAATCAATTGCCAGTAGTTGCAGTTGCTTCTCTACCTCTAAAGATTTGTAGGCATTTAATTGAAGTAGTTTGCAGCTTAATTGTGGGTAAAGATTGATTAACTTATTGAAATCTGATTTATATAGGATACATACTTTTGTTTCTTTGATTGCCTCTCCATAAAGAGAACCATTTGAGAGACCAAAGAGATAATTCTCTCCGTCATATTCTCCCTCATTAACAATACGAATAAGTTGTTCCTTACCAGTTTTACTCAGTTTATAGATTTTCATAGCACCAGCTGAAACAATCGATAGCTGCTCTGGATCATCAGGAGAAAAAATGATTTCTCCCTTTTGAAAGGTTTTATGATATAGCAATTCTTGAACCTCACTCCGTTCATCGCAGGCAAGGTTATTAAAAAGAGGAACCCGATGAACGCAGCCAATTTTTGTCATATTTTTATTCTCCCTTACATTCTTTTATATTTCCTAAAAAATTGACCATGGTCATTTTTTTTTAATTAGGGAAGATATATAATTAAATCACTATATATAGTGTCTGTTTTTAATATCAAACACAATATATAGGAATTATACATATTAGGAGGGAAAAATGCAAGTGATTAGAATATACTATATCAGCCTTAGCGGGAATACAACTAATTTTCTTGAAAGATTAGATCATTATCTCCAGAAAGAACTTCAAGAGAAATTGGATTATGTTAATGTCAAGGATCTAGTAAAAAATAATGAATCATTGGGATTTGAAATCAAAGAACCTTACTTTGCTTTTCTACCAGCCTACCTTGAAGGAGGGAATGGTGTCACTACTGGTAATACCGAAATATTAACAACACCCCTCCGTAGGCTTATCACATATAAAAAAAATAGTAAATATTGTATGGGTATTATCGGAAGTGGTAATCGAAATTTTAATAAACAATTCTGCCTAACGGCCCACCAATATTCTGAGGAATTTGGATTTCCAGTATTAGATGAATTTGAATTACGAGGAACTGAAGAAGATGTTATTCGTATTTCAAATCGATTGAATACTAGGTTAATAGAGTGGAGATACAGTTCAGAGCTTGTACCATATAGGCATTTACCCAATATGACACCACCTCATATGCCTCATACCTTGCGGCACAGTCATCATATTAAAGATGGGACTTGTTAAAAGATGACTATTTGGTCCGGGAAGATAAAGATTTTCGAATTGAGAGAGAATGGAGATGTTCTCAGAGAGTGTACTTATGACACTAGCAATCAACCACCATTTATTGAACCCCAAACATGGTATAAACTCTCTCCGTTAACGGAAGACCTAGTATTTTCCATTGATCTCTTTTGTAAAAAATCTGATTTTTTACATCAATAAAAGTAAAAGTATAAAAAATAGAAAGAAGACTAAAATGACAAAAGATTATTTTATTCTGAATAATATGTTAAATGTACTAGTAGAGGGACAGATTCCACTTCATTATGACAGGGAGGCGTTAGAGGAATATTTAAATACAGAAATTAGGGATAACTTGAAAACCTTTGATAGTATTGATGAAAAATTGGATTATTTAATTAGTCATGATTATATTGATGAAAGTGTCCTTAGTATTTATGGTGAAAATAATAGAGAGTTCGTCAAAAAGCTGTTTATCTTTGCCTATAACTATGGTTTTAAGTTCAAAAGCTTTATGGCTGCCTATAAATTTTATAATCAGTATGCAATGAAAACAAATGATTTGAACTACTACTTAGAAAACTTTGAGGACCGTGCTGTATTTAATGCTTTGTATCTTGCGAATGGGGATAGGAATCTTGCTCATAAGATACTTGAAGAACTTATTTCCCAAAGATATCAACCTGCAACACCAACATTTCTAAACGCAGGTAAGAAGAGACGGGGGGAAATGGTTTCATGTTTTCTTATTGATATTAATGATTCTATGCTATCGATTGGTCGGAATATTAATTCAGCTTTACAGCTTTCTAGAATAGGGGGAGGCGTAGGGGTTAATCTATCCAATCTACGTGCGACAGGATCTCCTATAAAAGAAATTGAGAATGCTTCTTCGGGTGTGCTGCCTGTTATGAAATTACTGGAAGATTCGTTTTCCTATAGTAATCAACTTGGACAACGAAATGGTGCAGGAGTAGTTTACCTTAATGTTTTCCACCAAGATATTCTAGAATTTCTATCTACTAAAAAAGAAAATGCAGATGAGAAGATTCGAGTTAAAACATTATCACTAGGGTTAGTAGTACCCGATAAATATTATGAATTGCTTAAAACAAATGAACCCATGTATCTTTTTAATCCTTATCACGTTGAGCGAGTTTATGGTATCCCGTTTTCTTATGTTGATCTAACGAAAGAGTACGATACTATGGTGGCTAATGGTGAAATAGAAAAGACTGTAATTAATGCTCGTGAATTAGAACAGGAAATTTCACGTTTACAACAAGAATCTGGTTATCCATACATTTTAAATATTGATACAGCCAATCGAACTAATCCTGTAAAAGGAAAAATTATTATGAGTAATCTTTGCTCAGAAATCCTTCAACCACAAGAACCGTCTATATTAAATCCAGATTTAAGTTATAAAAAGGTGGGGACCGATATTTCTTGCAACCTTGGTTCAATGAATATGGTAAACCTTATGGAAGCTAAAGATTTTGGAAAGTCTATAGAATATGCGATTCGGGCACTCACCACTGTTACTGATCGGGGTGCAATCAGTGAAGTTCCAACAGTAGCTAATGGAAATTCGCTTTACCATACAATTGGACTTGGTGCAATGGGACTTCATACAGTTTTAGCTCTTAATGGTATTGATTATGAATCTGATGAAGCCTTAGAATTTGTGGATGCTTTTTTTCTGGCTATGAATTATTACTCTTTAAAGGCCAGTCACCAAATTGCAATAGAAAAGAACGAAACTTTTCATAATTTTGAATACTCTCGCTATGCTGATGGAAGCTATTTTGATTATTATCTAGCGAAGGAATTTCATTTTACATCTGAAAAAGTGGCAAAGATATTTGAAAATATTTTATTACCAACTATTGAAGATTGGCAGTTATTAAAAGAAAATGTCATGAAAGATGGTCTCTACCATCGAAATAGACTAGCTATTGCTCCTAATGGTTCTATTTCTTATATCAATGAGACTAGTGCATCTCTTCACCCAATTACCCAATTAATTGAAAATCGTCAAGAGAAAAAAGTTGGTTCAATCTTCTATCCTGCTCCATACTTGTCAAATAAAACACTTAGATATTATAAGACGGCTTACAACATGGATCAACGAAAAATTATTGATATCTACGCTAAAGCTCAGCAACATATTGATCAAGGAATGAGTCTGACACTCTTCATGCGTTCTGTATTACCTGAAGGTATCTATGAATGGAAGAAGCAAGGAAGTTTAAAATTAACAACTCGGGACTTAAATCGTCTTCGTAATTATGCTTGGACAAAAGGAATTAAGTCACTCTACTATGTTCGGACATATACGGAAGATGACGAATTCAACAGTGTAAATAATTGTGAATCTTGCATGATTTAAGGAGGTACCATGTCAAAAAACTATTTATATTATAGGGCTATTAACTGGAATATTGTCGAGGATGAATTTGACAATGCAGTATGGGAAAGAGCTACATCACTGTTTTGGTTAGATACCCGGATTCCAATTGAAAATGATTTTACGAATTGGATAAAGCTTAATTTGGAGGAACAAGGACAGTTAAAATGTTTACTGATACTTTTAACGAATCTGTCTACCAATCAGTCCATAGAGGTAGGTGAAATTGTTCGAAATGGTAAGTGTTCGCAACAAGAAGTTGCTATTTTAAATAATATTCAATTTATCGAGATGGTCAATACCAAAGCTTATAATCGAATATTGCTCACCTTTGATAAAGAGATTAATCTTGAAAAGTCATTTGAGTGGGTTGATAATGACTCACGTGTACTGGAATATTTAAATGATATTAATACCGTTTATAGAGAATCGAGTCTAATTAAAAAAAGGTTCATAGCGCTATGTGTAGAAGGTCTTCTGAACTATGCTTATCTTTCACACCTTTTTGAGTTATGGATTAATAAAGAATTTAATAACCTCGGAACTATGTTGGAAATGATTATCCGTAATGAGTCCTTGCATTGCTTTTATTTTAGTCATAAAGTAAAGCTTCTACTAAAAGAATCAGATCCGCAAGAGGTTGAACGGTTCAAAGCATGGAGTTATGAAACTGTCAACCACTTTGTAAAGCTGGGACTTAATATAATTGGTGACTTCTATTATTTAAAGGAGAGTAAAAAAATCGCCAAAAACTTAATATTGCAGGAAGCTAATAATATTCTCATGGGGATTGGATTGAAAGAGCAGTTTAGTTTTAATGATGAGGTGTTGAAAGGAATAAATTATCGGTTAAATAACTTACGCAGTCATTATCTATCCATCTCTAGTAATAAATCAACTTCAACTAATGAAGAGATTATGGAAGAATCAGATTACGAGTTCTAGAGGGGAATATGGAATATAGGGGTATAGACTTAATTTGGTGATTAAACTGGAAATTAGGATTAATGTCATTGATTTGGAATTAGTCTATGATACACAATTTATATGAGAAGCCCATTAGGGTTGTTAAATCACTATCAGTGTGTGTTTTACGTACATCATATACTATTGATATATTGGTAATATTAATAAGTACAAAGGTAAGGGGAAAAGAATGCTAAATAAAACAATGAATTGGCAGCTTATTGAAGATGAATTAGATGAATATGTCTGGGATAAGGCAACTGCGCAGTTCTGGCTGGATACAAGGGTTCCTGTTTCGAATGACCTATTAGATTGGAGAAAACTTTCTGATATGGAAAAGGAGGTGGTGAAAAAAGCAGTTGGAGGGCTTGCCTTATTAGATACGTTACAATCTGAAGAGGGCTTATATGCATTAAAGAAAAATGCAAGAACCTTAAAAGAGAGAGCTGTGTTAAGCGACTTCACCTTTATGGAATCCATCCATGCCAAAACATATGGAACTATTTTAATTTCACTTAATACATTCAAAGATATAGAAGAAATATATACTTGGATGAATAATGACCGTAGAATGCAATTCAAAGCTAAAAAGATTAATGAGATCTACCAGAATGGCACACCTATGCAGGTTAAGGTTGCAAGTGTCTTTTTGGAAGGAATATTGTATTATAGCAATTTCTTTATCCCCCTTTGGTACCGAGGTCAGAATAAATTAGCTAACTTAGCAGAACTTATTAAATTGGTTATACGAGATGAATCAGTACATGGTACATATTTAGGGTATAAGTTTAGACAGGACTTTAACGAGTTATCGATTACTGAACAAGAAAACTTTACTAATTGGATGTATTCCTTTCTAGAGGAGCTGTTAGATAATGAGTTTGCATATACTGAAGAAGTGTATTCTGAAATCGGACTAGTGGAAGATATTAAAATATTCGTGAAGTACAATGCAAATAAATCTCTACAGAATATGGGATTTGATATATATTTTAAAGACGCCTCAGCAAATGATGTAAATCCAATTGTAATGAATGGCATTTCTATTGAAACAGCAAATCATGATTTCTTTTCACAGGTTGGTGCAGGATATCTAATGGGAGAGGCAGAGGAAATGCTTGATGATGATTATATTTTTTAAAAGGAACAACAAAAACGGGAGCTCCATTAGATGAAAACTGGACTAATGTCAAATATTTAGACACAAAATGAATTATATTTTCTTAAAATAGTTTTCTTCCTTCTGATTTGGAGTTAAACCATTGTTAGCGGAATGGGGATTATCAAGAAAATTACTTTTCAATTAACTCTAGGTTTGTTATAATCAAAGTATCTTCTTAAAAATACGTAATAAAGATAACTCAAAATGTAAAAAATAATAAATATTATGAGTGAATGATAGAAAGAGAAAAAATGCTAACAAAAAAATTTAAAGAAACATTAAAATATGAAGGCTCAGTTTCCCTCACTTCATGGGGAGCAGAGAAAAGTCCTCATGTTACAGGAACATGGATTTCTTATTTACAGCTTACCAGTGATGAACGAATATTGGCACCAGCAGCAGGGATGCATTATTTAGAAGAAGATATTAAAGTAAATGATACAATTTATCTGATGCTTGGGGTTAGAGAAGTCGAAGGTAAAAATGGCTATCAAGGGATTGGCTTTAGGGTGAGTGCTAAAGCAAAACTTATTTCAAATGGCCCGGAATTTGAAATGATGAAAGAAAAGTATCCATTTTTGCGAGCAGTTCTTGAACTTACTCCGGTGGAAGTAGAACAACTATTATAAAGATAATATTTCATCTTAGAAGGTTTATTTATAAAATTAAATGAGGTTTGAATAATTATAAAATGATTTATTAATCATTTTTTTAATATAATAGTTATTAAGGGGTGAAAAATATGAAATTTTATGATATTGAATTTTTAAAATCGCAAGCCGGACTTAGTGATTATCTTCGATATATCTTTATTTTTGGGAGTCTTGTAGTTCTTGTTATTGTATTTGCTATATATATTAAGCATAGAATTAAAACAAAATATAGAGATCTTAGTATTATTTTATTATTATTTATTATTTTAGAGATTGGTATACAATATTCAAATTATCAAATTAATCAATCTAAGCATACTCAATCTTCACAGATGGTTGGATTTATTGAAAGAGTCGCTAAAAACGAAAGAACGAATAAAAATAATATTTTTGTTAATTCCACGCAATTAGCTGATGGTGTGATTGTAAAGATAAAAGGTGATTATTATAAAGTTAACCTTAGTGCTGATCAACAGTCATACACCCTTACTAAAAGTTACTTGATTAATCCCGAAAAATAAAAAATTAGGAGTTAAAATGCAATTATACAGCCCAATAATACTAAAATTTGCTTTAGGTATTATTTGTTTAATTATTCAAATAAATTTAATGGGGAAAGGTAATCTTGCCCCCTCATCAGCAATGGATCAAGTTCAAAATTATGTTTTAGGGGGAATTATTGGTGGAGTCATCTATAATGATTCTATTACGGTTTTACAATTTGTCTTGGTTCTAATCATATGGACACTGTTAGTATTAATTTTAAAATTTGCAAAGGAGCACAATCGCTATGTAAAATTAATCGTTGATGGTAAACCATTGACTCTGATTCAAGATGGAAAAGTGAGAGTAAATGAATGTCTCAGAAATGGAATCTCTGCTAATGAATTAATGTTTAAATTACGTTCTAATGGTATCTATGAGATACATAATGTTAAAAGAGCTATTTTAGAACAAAATGGTCAATTGACATTGATTGAATTTGGTGGTGAAAATATTAAATATCCAATTATTGTTGATGGACAAGCTAATTTTGATGTTCTCGAATTAATTGATAAAGATGAAAATTGGCTTGAACAACAAATTAATCTGCAAGGATATAACCAAATTAAGGAAATATATTTAGGAGAATACCTATCAGGTGAACTTAAACTTTACGGATATACAAAATAATATTAGAAAGTGAATACTCTTGTTTTAATTTAGAGTTAGTTAGCTAAATTATAAATAGAATTTTGGTGTTAGAAGTGAAACAATTGAAAAATCTAGAGAAACCTTTATAATAAAACATAAATCCCTTTCGTTTTACAAACTTACATTGTAAGCCAAAGGGATTTTTGGTAAAATAATCAGAACTGAAAAAATGAAATCTAAATACCTTACAAAGATGTAAGGCAAAAAAAGCAGAAAAGTATTAAAATAAGGTATTGCTGTATTCATTTGAGTAAGTAAAGAAATAAAAAGCATCTGAGGAACGATATATGTCTGAAAATAATAATTTCAGTCGGCGTAATAAAAAGGAATCTAAAAAAAATAGTTTAAAAATTCCTAATTTACGCCCTAAAAAACAAAAAAAGCTTGAAGAAGAAATAGAAAAACCGGCTAAAACGAAGTTCGGTAAATTCATGAAACCAATTAAACGGTTCTGGAAACGTTATAATCTGACAAAAATCACAATTATTTTTGTCTTAGTAGCCATTGTTTCGACAGGTTCATATCTTTTTTACTTAGCTAAAACAGCTAATGTTAAAGTACTGCAAAGTTCTATTTCGGCACAAACAGTCATTTATGACAAAGATAATAATGAAGCTGGAAATCTTTATGGTCAAAAAGGAACACCGGTCAAAATTGACCAAATTTCCAAAAATATTACAAATGCTGTTGTAGCAACAGAAGATAGAACTTTCTATAAAAATCATGGTGTCAATTTGAAACGTTTTGCTCTAGCAGCCGTTACTCTTGGGCGTTTTGGTGGTGGTTCAACAATCACTCAACAATTGGCCAAAAATGCTTATTTGACTCAAGAACAAACGATTGACCGTAAAGCACGTGAGTTTTTCTTGGCACTTGAAATCAATAAACATTATAGTAAAGATGAGATTCTTGATATGTATCTGAATAATTCTTACTTTGGTAATGGTGTTTGGGGAATTCAGGATGCAGCTTTGAAATACTTTGGTGTTCCAGCAAGCGAGGTAACTGTTGATGAAGCAGCCAGTCTTGCGGGAATGTTAAAAGGGCCAGAAATTTATAATCCTCTTTACGAAAAAGGAAAATATGCGACTGACCGACGTAATACAGTTTTGCAAAATATGGTTAATGCTGGTTATTTGGAGCAGTCACAGGCAGATACTTTTATGAAAGTTGACTTACAAGCTCAATTGCAAGACAATTATCAATCTAAAAGTAGTCAATATAAATATCCAAGCTATTATAATGCTGTAATTTCTGAAGCGGAACGCAAGTATGGTCTGACATTACAAGAAATCATGAATAATGGTTACAAGATATATACGGGTATGGACCAAAATATGCAATCCGGTTTGCAAAAGACTTATTCTGACCCAAGTTTCTTCCCACAAGCATCTGATGGAACTTATGCCCAATCTGCTTCGGTTGCTATTGACCCTAAAACGGGAGCTGTAAATGCTCTTGTTGGAAATGTTAATACAGAAGGTTCAAATAGCTTTACTGATTATAACTATGCTACAATGTCTAAACGTTCTCCTGGTTCAGTTATTAAACCTCTTATTGTTTACGCTCCAGCAATTGAAGCGGGGTGGTCAATTGATAAAACGGTTGATGATTCACCAGCAGATTATAATGGCTGGAAACCAACCGATTTTGATAATCAATGGCGTGGACAAATCCCAATGTATACTGCTTTAGCAAATTCATATAATATTCCAGCTATTAATACATATCAAGCGATTGGACCAAAAGTCGGAAATGCTTTAGGGCGTGAGTTTGGTTTAGATTTAAGTAGTAAAAATGATGTTTTACCGACGGCACTCGGAGCTGGAGTTGAAACGAATCCATGGCAAATTGCTCAGGCTTATCAAGTTTTCGCAAATGGCGGAGTGATGAATGATGCGCATTTGATTACTAAAATTGAAAATGCTGCAGGACAAGTTGTAAAAACAGCAAAGGTAACCAAAAAACGGGTTATTAGTAAAGATACAGCTGACAAAATGACTCAAATGATGCTGGGAACTTATACTAATGGTTCTGCTTGGAAAGCTTCACCTAAGTCTTATACGCTTGCTGGTAAGACGGGAACCAATGAAGACCAAGACCAGTGGGTAGTAGGTTATACACCAGATGTTGTGATGGCACTATGGGTCGGTTATGCGGATGGAAAATATAAACTGACAGGTTCATCAGAAGGACAAACCTCAGTCATTTTCCGTCAGGAAGCTAGTTATATGTTGCCTTATACTAAAGGAACGGCATTTACAGTTGAAAATCCTTATGCCGAAGCGGGTGTTGCCGCACAAGAACCTTATTGGACTCAACAAAGACAATATCAAGATGATATTGTGGACCAAGAACAAGCGGAAGCTCACACGACTGGAAATACACCAGAAAGCTCTAGTTCTAGCTCTTCATCGTCTTCAGATTCTGGTGGTTTGGACCTCGGAAAAGTTGGTAAAGATATTGGAGATGCAGCTAAAAATGCTTGGGATAAAGTTAAAGGGATTTTTGGCAACTAAAACTGAAAAAAGAGGTAGAAATATGGTAGAATTAGAGGTAAAGAGTAGTAGTTTTAAGACAAGAAAATTTTAAAGAATAAAGATAGAAATCGAGAAGAAAAATGAAGCGTTACGTCACAGGTTTTAATGGATTACGGACGATTGGTGTTTTAACAGTTATTCTATATCACCTCTGGCCAAACCATGTTCAGGGTGGTTTTCTTGGTGTCGTTTTATTTTTTGTACTCTCAGGCTATTTGGTGACGGATTCGCTCCTTCGCGAGTATGAAAAAAATAAAAAAATTAATGTTTGGAAGTTTTGGGGGAGAAGATTAAAACGTCTCTACCCACTGTTAATTGCGATTTTTCTGCTTGTGACACCTTACATCATTCTTTTCCAACCTAATTTGTGGGCGGGCTTACGTTCCAATTTCCTCTCTGCTGTATTTTCGGTTCAGAACTGGTGGCAGATTTCGCAAGGAAGTTCTTATTTTGCTGATATTGCGGGTGCTTCACCCTTTAAACATATTTATTACTTAGCAATTGAGGGACAATTTTTCATTATTTGGCCTTTGCTTTTGATTGTTTTGCTAAAATTTGTAAAAAAAAGAGGTCGGATTTTTGTCATTGCCAATGTTTTGGCCTTGATTTCAGCAATTTGGATGGCAATTCTTTTCGTTCCCGGAGCAGACCCAACTCGGGTTTATTATGGAACGGATACGCGTTTCTTTAGCTTGATAATGGGGGCTAGTCTTGCTTTCATTTGGCCTTTGAATAAACTTTCGCATAAGGTTAATAAACGAGCGGTTAAAATTGCATGGCAGTTGACTATTGGATTATCTTTGCTCTTGCTGCTTGCTTATATCTTTATGCCTGCTCAAGGGACATTTACTTATTATGGCGGAATGTGGCTAGCAAGTTTGGCCAGTGTGATAATGGTTGCTTTGGTGGCACATCCAAGTCTTCCGACTAACAAGCTATTTTCAAACCCTGTTTTTGAATATATTGGCTCACGTTCTTACGGAATTTACTTGTGGCAACTTCCTGTTTTTGCTTTCGCTGAAGCTAAGGTACTTGCCCCTACCGCTTGGTATAATTTGATTTGGCAATTGGCGCTCATTCTTATTCTGACGGAACTTTCATATCGTTTGATTGAGCTGCCAACGCAGCGCTTTGATTATAGTAATATTTTAGGAATCCTTCAAAATTTTGTTCGAGAAAAAGGTTGGAAACTTAAAAAGAATATTTTACCGATGCTCATTTCAGGGCTTGCTCTAATAAGCTTAGGTTTCATTATTTTTTCACCGCCTTCACCCCATGACCAACGAGTGATTGAAGAAAAAATAATGGCCCAACAGGTTGCACTACAAAAGAAACAACTGGCTGAGGCTAACAACAAAGTACCGATGTCCTTAAAGGCGGTAGCAGAAAAGTATAAGGTTCAACCTGTAGTTGCTGAAAAAGCTTCTCAAATGAATGTTCTAGCCCTTGGAGATTCGGTTATGGTTGCTGCTTCTACAAATCTTCAAGAAGTTTTTCCACATATGTATATTGATGCAGCAGTTGGAAGACAAGCAGAGTCACTGGCGACAGACTTAACGAATGCTAAATCAAAAATGCCTAATCCTGATGCTTACTTAATTGGTTTAGGAACAAATGGAACAATTAAAGAAGATGAAATTGATGCTGCGATGAAAGTGGCAGGTAATAAACCTGTTTATTGGATGAATGTCCACGCAGACCGTGTTTGGGCAAAACCTAATAATAATTTGCTGACGAAAATGGCAAAGAAATATAAAAATTTGAAAATTATTGATTGGAATAAAAAAGCATCTGGTCAAAGTTCATGGTTCTACAGTGATAATATTCATCCTAAAGGAACAGGGGCCGAAAAATACGCCGCTTTAGTAGCTAATAGTCTGACCAATGTGGAAAAATAGTTTGCGCTTCTAAATAATTTTTGATAGAATAAGAGATAATATGTTAAGAAAAGCTGGATTAGCGTGCACCATATGTGGTTCACGAAATTACACCCTCAATCTTTCGTCAGTTGCGAAAGAAAAACGAGTTGAAGTTAAAAAGTTTTGTCGTACTTGTGGCAAACACACATTACACAAAGAAACGCGTTAAATCGTATTTACTTTAATAGGGTTTAAACACGTCGAACTGACATTCTGTCAGTAAACTTTTATAAGAAATGGACTCTGTCAGTAAATTTGTGGCAGTGATAGGAAAAGATTATGTTTAAATTTATTGGTAGCATTATTGAAGAAATGAAATTAACCACTTGGCCAAGCAGAAAACAATCTGTTCGTGATTTTTTTATGGTCATTGAATATACAGCTTTCTTCTTGGTGTTCATCATAATTTTCGATTGGGTAACTCAACATGGAATTACATTTAGTGTTAACCATTTAATCCCATTTCTTAAATAATCTATAAATCTGTCAGTTTTGACAGATTTTTCTTTTCTAATTTTATTAAAAGTCCTTTTAATTCAAGATAAATATGATATAATAATATTATCTGATAAGGGCTTGGCCCTTTTTCTTGTACCCAAATTACTGACAGATTTCTGTCAGCTGGGATTTTAACTGATTAAGTAAAAAAATAAATACAGAGGTATTTCAAATGGAAGATAATAATTTAGTAAGTTTTGACCAAGGTTGGTTCGTTATTCAAACCTATGCAGGGTATGAACGTAAAGTTAAAGAAGATTTGCTTGAACGTGCTGAACTTTATAACATGGCTGACAAAATTTTGCGTGTCGAAATTCCAACTGAGACAATTCGTACAGAAGTTAACGGCAAAATGAAAGAAGTCGAAGAAAACTTATTCCCAGGTTATGTTTTGGTTGAAATGAATATGACTGATGAAGCATGGTTTATTGTCCGTAATACACCAAATGTTACTGGATTCGTTGGTTCACACGGGAATAGATCAAAACCTACACCACTTTTTGAACAAGAAATTCAAGATATTTTGGTTGGCATGGGCAAAGTTGTTCGTGAAATTGACTTTGATGTTTTTGTTGGAAAACGTGTTCGTATTGTTGACGGTGCCTTTTCAGGATTTGAAGCTCCAATCACAGAAATCAATGGTGACAAATTGACTCTGACTGTTGATATGTTTGGTCGTGCAACTCCAGTTGAATTGGACATGCACCAAATTGAAGATATTCAAGCCTAATTAAGTATTATAATAAAAAAAGCCACGAGAATTCGTGGCTTTTTGCGAGTTTACAGAATATTTGTTATAATTATAAAAAATGTGATTGGGGAATAAATATCATGGTAACTTTTTATCAGTCAACACGTGATAAATCAAATAAAAAAACGGCGTCACAAGCTATTTTACAAGGTTTGGCAGAAGATGGTGGACTTTTTGTTCCCGTTGACTTCCCAAAAGTTGATTTAGACATTGAAAAATTAAAAAACGCTTCTTATCAAGAAATTGCTGAACTTGTTTTGAAAGCATTTTTTGATGATTTTACTGCTGACGAAATTAAATCAATGGTGACAAAAGCATACGGAGAAAAATTTGATAGTCCGGAAATTGCACCGCTTAAAAGACTTGGGAATCACTATATTCTTGAACTTTTCCATGGTGAAACGATTGCTTTTAAAGACATGGCACTCTCTATCTTACCTCATTTAATGACCCAAGCGGCTAAGAAAAATGGTGTGACCAATGAAATTGTTATCTTGACTGCAACTTCTGGAGATACAGGAAAAGCCGCAATGGCTGGTTTTGCTGATGTGCCCCAAACAAAAATTATTGTTTTTTATCCCAAAGGTGGTGTCAGCCATATTCAAGAGCAACAAATGCTGACTCAAAAAGGGGAAAATGTTCATGTTGTTGGAATTGATGGAAACTTTGACCAAGCTCAAACAGCAGTAAAAGAAATGTTTAATAACAAAGTTTTACATGATCAACTTTTGAAAAATAATAAACAATTTTCGTCAGCAAATTCAATGAATATTGGACGTTTGATTCCACAAGTTGCTTATTATATTTATGCTTACGCACAACTTGTCAAAACTGGTCAAATTACTGACGGAGAAGAAATTAATTTTTCAGTTCCAACAGGGAATTTTGGAAATATCTTAGCGGCTTATTATGCTAAAAAATTGGGCTTGCCGGTTCATCAGCTCATCTGCGCTTCAAATAAAAATAATGTACTGACAGACTTTTTCAAAACAGGACTTTATGATAAAAATCGTGAGTTCTATGTGACAAGTTCACCTTCGATGGATATTTTGGTCTCTTCAAATCTTGAACGTTTAATTTTTGAATTAACTGACGAAAATGATAAAGTAACCTCAGATTTACTGACAGCCTTATCAGTAGAAGGGCATTATCAAATTTCTAAAGAAATGATTACTAAACTTCAGGGATTTGTGGCCGACTGGGCATCGGAAGATGAAATTTCAAAAGAAATTCAAGAAACTTTTGAAAATGAAAAATATGTTCTGGACCCTCATACAGCAGTAGCAAATTATGTCTATCATCAAATTCAACCCAAAGAAAAAACAGTTGTGGTCAGCACGGCAAGTCCTTATAAGTTTCCAAAAGTTGTTTTAGAAGGGCTTGAAGATGATAAAACAGAGTTGTCAGTAAATAGAGACGATTTTGCTGCCGTTAAATCACTTGAAAAATTGAGTGGGATTCCATTACCAAAAGCAGTCATCGGACTTGAAGAAGCAGAAGTTCTACATCATACCGTTATTCCAGCCGCTGAAATGCAAAAAGAAGTAGAAAAATATCTTGGCTTAAAATGAAAACAAATAGAGAAATATTAAAATTCGCATTTCCAGCGATTATTGAAAATTTCTTACAAATGCTTGTAGGGGTGAGTGACACAATGATTGTCGCTCACCTTAGTCTTTCTGCCGTAGCAGCTGTTTCTTTGGCTAATAATCTCATCACGGTCTATCAGGCGATTTTTATTGCTTTGGGAACAATTGTTTCAAGTTTATTTGCCAAAGTGCTTATTGCAAAGAAGGTAGAGGAAAATCCAAAAAGATTAATTAATTCTGCTACCAAACTGACTTTTTTAATTGGTCTTGCCTTGGGGATTCTTTCAGTTGTGGGAGCACGGCCTATTCTCTATTTACTTGGTGCTCGTCAGCAGGTTTTAGAGCTTTCCGTTATTTATCTTAGTTTAGTAGGTGGCTTGATTGTCCTTTTGGCTTTAATGACGACTTTTGGAGCCTTTCTACGGGCTGATGGAAATACAAAGACACCGATGTGGGCAAGTTTTTTTGCCAGTCTTCTAAATTTGATACTGTCAGTTGTCTTTATTTTTGTTTTCCATTTAGGAGTGTTGGGAACAGCACTTGGAGCGGTTATTGCTAGATTTATTGGTACGCTTTTCCTCTATTATAGGTTAGAAGATAAGCGACCCGATTTTCAATTTTATAAAGAAAAATTGGACCATCAATTGATTAAATTAAGTTTACCAGCAACTGGAGAGCGTTTGTCCATGCGTTTGGGCGATTTGCTCATCATGATGATTATTGTCAGATTAGGCGAACGTGTATTTGCAGGAAATGCAATTGGTGAAAGCATTACACAATTTAATTATATGCCCGTTTTCGGAATGGCAACCGTTACAGTAATTTTGGTAGCACAGGCAGCAGCTGAAAATAGTATTGAAAATGTTAAAGCTTATATCAAAAAGACCTACTGGTTAGCGACGATTATGATGTTTGTGATTGGTTTGGCCCTTTTACTGACAGCCAATATTCTAAATCAATTTTTCACTACTGACAGAATTGCCATGAATGCAAGTACCACTGTTATTTTGTTTTCGTTTTTAGCGACTTTTTTCGTCACGGGAGCAACAACTTATACAGCAGCTTTTCAGGGAATAGGAAACACAAAACTTCCTTTTTATGCCACAACGCTAGGGATGTTTGGCATTCGCTTGCTTTTAGGAGCATTTTTAGCCTTAGGATTAAAATTAGGGCTAGAGGGAGTTTGGTTAGCAGTTTTACTTGATAATCTCTTTAGATTTATTTTTCTCAAAATCAAGTTTAATCGAAGCCTCACAAGCAAAATTTAAAATAAAAAAATACTGACAGCTTTTCTGTCAGTAATTTTTTTATTGTTTTTTCAATAAATCGCGAATTTCTTGGAGAGTTTCCAATTCTTCGTTTTTTTGTTCTTCGACAGTTTCTTCTTTTTTAGGGAAGAGTTTGTTGATGAATTTGATAAGAATGAAAATAACAAAGGCTGTAATGATGAAATTAATGACATCATTTAAGAAAGCACCGTAAGTGAATTTTGTTTTTCCAACAGTTACTGACAAATGAGCAAGAGCAGTACTTTGAACAAACATTCCGATTAACGGATTAATCAAGTTATCAACTAAAGATTTAACTAAAGCAGTAAAAGCTGCCCCGATGATAACCCCAACGGCTAAGTCCAATACGTTCCCACGTAAAATAAAGTTTTTAAATTCCTTTAACATAAATCCTCCTATATAATAGTTTATAAATCCTTCAAACAAATTATACCAAAAAGTTTAAAGATGACAAAGTAAGCTTTCTTGTCATTTCAAGTAAATTCCTTCATTCCCCAAAAAGATTTAGAAAGAATGAAAAAAAAGTCTAAAAAGTCCTTGACAAGCCACATCTCCTTTGATAGAATAGACAAGTGCTGTTAAAAACAGTATGTAGCGACGAAACGAGAGGTTGCGACACACCCGAAGGTATTGCCATACCTAACGTGTCGGTTTTCCCGTGGAGCTAGCCTATTGAATACAATAGACGAGAGGAGAAAAAATGGCAACTAAAAAAATTCGCATTCGCTTAAAAGCATACGAACATCGTATCCTTGATGCAGCTGCAGAAAAAATCGTAGAAACTGCTAAACGTACAAACGCAGAAGTAAGTGGTCCAATTCCACTTCCAACTGACCGTAGCGTCTACACTGTTATCCGCGCGACTCACAAATACAAAGACTCACGCGAACAATTCGAAATGCGTACACACAAACGCTTGATCGACATCATCGAACCAACACAAAAAACTGTTGATTCACTTATGAAACTCGATTTGCCAAGTGGTGTAAACATCGAAATTAAACTCTAATTAAGAAAGGTAATTCTCATGTCAAAAGGAATCTTAGGGAAAAAAGTGGGAATGACTCAAATCTTCACAGAAAACGGTGAATTAATTCCTGTTACTGTGATCGAAGCGACTCCTAACACAGTTCTTCAAGTTAAATCTGTTGAAACAGATGGTTACGAAGCAACTCAAGTTGGTTTCGATACACTTCGTGAAGTTTTGACCAACAAACCTGCCAAAGGTCATGCTGCTAAAGCTAATACGACTCCTAAGCGCTTCGTTCGTGAATTCAAAGGACTCGAAGGCGCTGAAGTAGGAGCAGAAATCACTGTTGATACATTTGCAGCCGGAGATGTTGTTGATGTTACCGGAACTTCTAAAGGTAAAGGTTTCCAAGGCCCAATCAAACGTCATGGTCAATCACGTGGTCCTATGGCCCACGGTTCACGTTACCACCGTCGTCCTGGTTCAATGGGTCCTGTTGCAGCTAACAAAGTTCCAAAAGGTAAAAAACTTGCTGGACGTATGGGTAACAAACGCGTTACTGTACAAAACCTTGTTATCGCACAAGTGCTTCCTGAAAAGAACGTTATCCTTGTAAAGGGTAATGTCCCAGGTGCTAAGAAATCATTGATTGTTGTTAAATCAGCAATCAAAGCTAAATAAGAAGGAAAGGAGATAGAAATCTATAATGGCAAAAGTATCATTATTTAAACAAGATGGTTCACAAGCTGGTGAAGTTACACTTAACGACTCAGTATTTGGTATCGAACCAAACGAATCAGTCGTATTCGACGTTGTAATCTCACAACGCGCTAGCCTTCGCCAAGGAACACACGCACACAAAAATCGTTCTGCTGTGTCTGGTGGTGGTAAAAAACCATGGCGTCAAAAAGGTACAGGTCGTGCTCGTCAAGGTTCTACCCGCTCTCCACAATGGCGTGGTGGTGGTACTGTCTTCGGTCCAAACCCACGTAGCTACGCTTACAAACTTCCACAAAAAGTTCGTCAATTGGCGCTTAAATCAGTTTACTCAACAAAAGTTGCTGATGGTAAATTAATCGCTGTTGACACACTTGACTTTACAGCTCCAAAAACTGCTGAATTTGCAAAAGTAATCTCAGCACTTTCAATCGAACGTAAAGTTCTTGTGGTTCTTCCAAACGAAGGTAACGAATTTGCAGAACTCTCTGCACGTAATCTTGCAAACGTGAAAGTTACAACTGCTAATTCAGCATCTGTACTTGACATCGTTTCTGCTGACAAACTCCTTGTGGTTCAATCAGCATTGACACAAATTGAGGAGGTTCTTGCATAATGTCACTTTATGATATCATCCGTAAACCTATCATTACTGAAGCTTCTATGGCTGCAATGGATCAAAAGAAATATACTTTCGAAGTAGATTCACGTGCGCATAAACTTCTCATCAAACAAGCTGTTGAAGCTGTCTTTGGTGTAAAAGTTGCCTCAGTAAATACTATCAGCGTTAAACCAAAATCTAAACGAGTTGGTAAATACACTGGTACTAAATCAGGCTACAAAAAAGCTATCGTTACTTTGACTGAAGATTCTAAAACAATCGAAATCTTCGGCGAAGACGCAGAATAATAGAGGAGGAAAATCGTGGGAATTAAAGTTTACAAACCTACCACAAACGGTCGCCGTAACATGACTGGTAGCGACTTCGCTGAAATCACTACAAGTACTCCTGAAAAGAGCTTGCTTGTAAGCATGAGCAAAACAGCTGGTCGTAATAACACTGGTCGTATCACAGTTCGTCACCACGGTGGTGGTCACAAACGTAAATATCGTGTAATCGACTTCAAACGTACAACTGACAACGTTGTTGCTAAAGTTGCTACAATTGAATACGATCCAAACCGTACTGCAAACATCGCATTGATCGTTTACTCTAACGGTGTTAAATCATACATCTTGGCTCCTAAAGGCCTTGAAGTTGGAATGACAGTTGTATCTGGCCCTGAAGCCGACATCAAAGTTGGTAACGCATTGCCACTTGCTAACATTCCAGTTGGTACATTGATCCACAACATTGAATTGAAACCTGGTAAAGGCGGACAATTGGTTCGTTCAGCTGGTGCTTCAGCTCAAGTACTCGGTTCAGAAGGTAAATATACACTCGTTCGTCTTCAATCAGGCGAAGTTCGTATGATCCTTTCAACTTGCCGTGCTACAATCGGTGTTGTAGGTAATGAACAACAAAGCTTAATCAACCTTGGTAAAGCAGGACGTACACGTCACATGGGTATCCGCCCAACAGTACGTGGTTCTGTAATGAACCCTAACGATCACCCACACGGTGGTGGTGAAGGTCGTCAACCAGTTGGTCGCAAGTCTCCAATGACTCCATGGGGTAAACCAGCTCTTGGTCTCAAGACTCGCAACAAGAAAGCAAAATCAAGCAAACTTATCGTTCGTCGTATCAACGACTAATAAGTCGCTTTATTTTCACAAGAGCCTTCTCGGCGTCTTGTTAAATTTGATAAAACTTATTGTCAAATTTAATGAGATGTCGAAAGTGCATCTATAAATTCCGCCAACTCCGCCTTAGTAGCGGTAGTGGTACAAATATTTAAAGGAGAAACTCGCAAAATGGGTCGTAGTCTTAAAAAAGGACCTTTCGTCGATGAGCATTTGATGAAAAAAGTTGAAGCTCAAGTCAACGCCGAAAGAAAATCTGTGATCAAAACTTGGTCACGCCGTTCTACAATCTTCCCGAACTTTGTAGGACTTACAATTGCTGTTTACGATGGTCGCAAACACGTACCAGTTTACGTTCAAGAAGATATGGTTGGACACAAACTTGGTGAATTCGCACCAACTCGTACTTATCGTGGTCACGCTGCTGACGACAAGAAAACACGTCGCTAATAGGAGGAGAAAAAAATGGCAGAAATTACTTCAGCTAAAGCAACTGCAAAAACAGTTCGCGTTTCACCTCGTAAGACTCGTCTTGTTATCGATCTTATCCGCGGGAAACGTGTTGCAGATGCAATTGCAATCTTGAAATTTACACCGACTAAAGCTGCTGTAGAAGTTGAAAACGTACTTAATAGTGCTATCGCTAATGCAGAAAATAACTTTGGTCTTGAAAAAGCTAACTTGGTAGTAAGCGAAACATTTATTAATGAAGGTCCAACAATGAAACGTTTCCGTCCACGTGCCAAAGGTTCAGCTTCACCAATTAACAAACGCACAGCTCACATCACTGTAGTTGTAGCTGAGAAAGAATAAGGAGGTAAAAACGTGGGTCAAAAAGTACATCCAATAGGAATGCGTGTTGGCGTTATTCGCGATTGGGATGCCAAATGGTATGCTGAAAAAGAATATGCGGATTACCTTCACGAAGACTTGGCAATTCGTCAACTTATCCAAACTAAACTTGCTGATGCTTCAGTATCATTGATTGAAACTGAACGTGCAATTAACAAAGTTATCGTAACTTTGCACACTGCTAAACCAGGTATGGTTATCGGTAAATCAGGAGCTAACGTTGATGCACTCCGTGCAGAACTCAACAAACTTACTGGTAAACAAGTTCACATCAACATCGTTGAAATCAAAAAACCTGATTTGGACGCTCATCTTGTTGGTGAAGGAATTGCTAAACAACTTGAAGCACGTATTGCTTTCCGTCGTGCTCAAAAACAAGCAATCCAACGTGCAATGCGCGCTGGTGCAAAAGGGATCAAAACTCAAGTTTCTGGTCGTTTGAATGGTGCTGATATTGCCCGTGCTGAAGGATATTCAGAAGGTACAGTTCCACTCCACACACTCCGTGCGGACATCGACTACGCTTGGGAAGAAGCAGACACAACTTATGGTAAACTCGGCGTTAAAGTTTGGATCTACCGTGGTGAAGTTCTCCCTACTAAAAAATCTGTGAAAGGAGAAAAATAATCCATGTTAGTACCAAAACGTGTAAAACACCGTCGTGAATTCCGCGGTAAAATGCGTGGTTATGCTAAAGGTGGCGATACTATTTCTTTCGGTGAATATGGTCTTCAAGCGACTACATCTCACTGGATTACTAACCGCCAAATCGAAGCAGCTCGTATTGCTATGACTCGTTACATGAAACGTAACGGTCAAGTTTGGATTAAAATTTTCCCTCACAAATCATACACAGCCAAAGCTATTGGTGTGCGTATGGGTTCAGGGAAAGGTGCTCCTGAAGGTTGGGTTGCTCCAGTTAAACGTGGCGTTGTCATGTTTGAATTGGGCGGCGTTGATGAAGCGACTGCACGCGAAGCGTTGCGTCTTGCTTCACACAAACTTCCTGTTAAAACTAAATTTGTGAAACGAGGTGAAGCGTAATGAAATTGAGCGAAACTAAATCACTTCTTAAAGATTTGCGCGCTTTGTCAGTTGAAGAATTGACAACTCGTGAAGCTGAATTGAAGAAAGAATTGTTTGATCTTCGTTTCCAAGCAGCTGCTGGTCGTCTCGAAAACACAGCTAAGCTTGATGAAGTCAAGAAAACTATTGCACGTGTAAAAACTGTGCAAGCTGAATTGAACAAATAATAGGTCAGGAGAAACTATAAATGGAACGCAAACAACGTAAAGTTTATCAAGGCCGCGTGGTTTCAGACAAAATGGATAAAACTATCACAGTTGTCGTAGAAACTAAGCGTAACCACCCTGTCTATGGTAAACGCATTAACTATTCTAAAAAATATAAAGCTCACGACGAAAACAACTCTGCAAAAACTGGCGACATCGTTCGTATCATGGAAACTCGTCCTTTGTCTAAAGACAAACATTTCCGTCTTGTAGAAATCGTTGAAGAAGCAGTTATTATCTAAGCAAAACTAGGAGGAATATAGCATGATTCAAACAGAATCTCGTTTGAAAGTTGCAGATAACTCAGGTGCTAAAGAACTTTTGACTATCCGTGTTCTCGGTGGTTCATCACGTAAGTTCGCTGGTATCGGTGATATCGTTGTAGCTACAGTTAAATCAGCTGCCCCTGGTGGAGCAGTTAAAAAAGGTGAAGTTGTGAAAGCAGTCATCGTTCGTACTAAATCTGGTGCGAAACGTCCTGACGGTTCATACATCAAATTTGATGAAAATGCAGCAGTGCTCATCCGTGACGATAAAACTCCTCGCGGAACACGTATCTTTGGCCCAGTTGCCCGCGAACTCCGCGAAGGTGGCTACATGAAGATCGTTTCACTTGCTCCAGAAGTACTCTAATCAAGCATTATAGAGATATGGTTTTGTTGGAAAAATTTTTTGACAGAATCATATTTTACTGTTATTATTAACAGAATAGTCCCCTAGTAACAAAATATTAGGGTGCCCATCGGGCGTAAGAAAGGAATTAAACATGTTTGTAAAAACTGGTGATACAGTTAAAGTTATCGCAGGTAAAGACCGCGGTACTACTGGTAAAGTAATCAAAGCTTTGCCAAAAGTAAATAAAGTTGTCGTTGAAGGTGTTGCTATCATGAAGAAACACCAAAAACCAAACTCAGAAAACCCAAGTGGTGCTATTCTTGAAATCGAAGCTCCTATCCACGTTTCTAACGTACAAGTGCTCGACAAAAATGGTGTTGCTGGTCGTGTAGGTTACAAAGTTGTTGACGATAAAAAAGTTCGTTTCAACAAAAAATCTGGCGAAATTTTAGACTAAGGCGGAAAGGAGAAATAATATGACTAATCGTTTGAAAGAAAAATATACTAACGAAGTAGTACCAGCGTTGACTGAACAATTCAACTACACTTCAATCATGGCTGTACCAAAAGTTGATAAAATCGTTATCAACATGGGTGTTGGAGATGCTGTAAACAACTCTAAAAACCTTGATAAAGCTGTTGCTGAATTGGCTTTGATCTCTGGTCAAAAACCATTGATTACTAAAGCTAAAAAATCAGTTGCTGCTTTCCGTCTTCGTGAAGGTATGCCAATCGGTGCGAAAGTAACTCTTCGTGGCGAACGTATGTTCGAATTCTTGGACAAATTGGTTACTGTTTCACTCCCACGTGTACGTGACTTCCACGGTGTTTCAAACAAAGCGTTTGACGGTCGCGGTAACTACACACTTGGTGTGAAAGAACAATTGATTTTCCCAGAAATCAACTATGATGATGTTGATAAAGTTCGTGGTATGGATATTGTTATCGTAACAACTGCTAACACTGACGAAGAATCACGTGAATTGCTTGCTAAACTCGGCATGCCGTTCGCTAAATAAGATAGGGAGAATACATAAATGGCTAAGAAATCTATGGTTGTTAAAAACCAACGCCCTGCAAAATTCTCAACACAAGCTTATACTCGTTGCGAACGTTGCGGACGTCCACATTCAGTTTACCGCAAATTTAAACTTTGCCGTATCTGTCTTCGCGAATTGGCTTACAAAGGTCAATTGCCAGGCGTTAAAAAAGCTTCATGGTAATTTGTTAATTATCGTGTAACGAATAAAAATTACTGACAGAATTTCTGTCAGTAATTTTTTTGTACTAAATTTGCTGATAGAATTTCTATCAGTAAATAATATATCAATTTCAATTTGTTAGGACTGTGAAAAAGGTCATATTGCACTGTTTTTAGTGCTATAATATTCTTATCTTAACTATAAGGAGGAAAAATAATGGGAAATTGGTATGTTGTTGATAACTTCGGGAATGTGATTGCAGGGCCATTTATGGATAAACAATCTGCTGAAATGATGGCAAATAATCCAAACTGGACTGTTGTTTATAAGGGTTAGATAGTAAAAATGGCTAAGAAAATTGTTATTTACTGCTATCGGATGACGCACGACTATGGAATTAATACTTGTGCATTTACGGAGAAGTATGAACCTACACCAGATTTAATGACAGAAGGTGGGTGTATGTCAAGGATCCGTAAAGGGATCTATAAGGAGTAGAGAGAGAAAATTCGGGAAGAAACTGCCGATGTTTACCTCATGGCAATCGCTGGTCATTCAAGAGATAACGGAAAAACCAGAGAAAAACGAGGAGCCTTTATCAGTCCAAAGTATCAGCATTTAATTTTTGTGGCGAAAATATCTGATGTCATCTCAAGAACAGATTATTTAACTGATCCTTTGTCGGTTGGCTGGCAAGATGCACTGGCATATAAAAAAAGGTTGGCCAAATCATGGAATAGATGATAGCGAATATGTTTTGGTTTCAAAAAAATTTTCTTATTTTGGAAAAAATTCGAAAGCAATATCTGATGAAGTTTTAGAATTTTTTCCAAAAGGGATTGGGCATAGAAAATGAGAAGTGAGCAAAGCAAATAAAGATTTATTGGCACCTTTAATAAGTACAATCAAAGGAAATTTATCTGAAATTAATCATATAGAGGAAGCTTATCATCCTCAGAAGTTAAAGTGAATAAACTTACTGACAGAATTTCTGTCATTAAGTTTTTTATGATAAATTACTGATGAAATGGCAAGCAACTTATATTATAATTTTAGACAATTAGTAGTGTGAAAATGTCTAGATTGGATAGGAATTCGGCCTATTTTAGTGTTATAATAAATGTGTATTATACATGGAGGAATTACAATGAGTAACATACCTGAGTTTGAAATGAATGATCCGTTATTCCATTTTTACAACAAGAAAGAAGTTGAAGCTTTTCGAGTTTTAGTGGATAAGGAACGTATCTTTTCACAAAAATTTATCGATGAACAGGCCGAGAAAGGATGGTCTCCTGAACTAGCGGGTGTACTTGCTGGAATTGGGGCTGGAGCTGCGGCATTAGGTATTGCAGTACCTGTTGCAATTGGCGTGGTTGGAACTGCTGTTGTAGCGGAAGGTGGAGCTGTTGCTGCAGGTGGTGCGGGGATGGCTGGAGGAGCTGCAGTTGTCGCAGAAGGAGCCGCAGGTGCAGGTGCAGCTGCAGGGCTTGGAGCTGTTGGAGTAGTTGCAGCCGTAGCTCTCCCCTTAGCTTTAATTGGCGGAGGTCTAGTTTATGGAACAATGTCACAGAATAAACTGAAAAGAGCCTTGAAAGAGCTTATCGGTCTTTCTTACGAATATGAAGAAATTCTAAAATTGGACAGACGTGAAGGAGTTATTGACCTTTTGGCTTATGTGCGTGTTGCGAGAGATAAATATATCAAATAGGATTTAACAAAAATATGTTGAAGAAAAAGTTCAGTAAGGAAGCGGAGATAGAAAATAGAAAAGTTACTGACGAAATGAAGCTTTGTTGGCAACTTTGCTGACCTCAATTAATGAGAACTTATCGGAGAATAGTTTTGTCAATGAAACTTAGATTTATTAAAAATTCACTGACGAAATGATAAAATTTCAGGAGTTATCGCAAAATATTAGTCAACCGCTTGTAAAACATTTGGATATCTTGTCAAAAATAAAATCGCTTATAATGTGGTCTATCAGATTTTGCTTGAAGAGATAAGGACAATATTAAGATGAAATCAGAAAGTAAGTTCAGATTAATGATTGAACGATACAAGCTACAAATTCAAGGAATTAAAAAGAAAATGTGTTAAGTTGGAAAATTGCTAGCAAAACGAAAAAGTATCAGGAGTGGTACTGCTGATCAGTCGTTTTTTAGGGAAATACAAGTTGCTGACGGATTTGTCAGTATTTTTTTATATCATAGAATGTTTATGATAGAGAAAGCGTTCTCTGGAGAGTGAAATAAAAGTAATGATTTGCTATAATGGCAGAAGAAAAGGAGAAATTTATGGAAAAGATATTTGTTAAAATTAAAAAATATGCAACAGTTTCTGTAATTTTTTTAGGAACTTTAGCGACTTTAACAGCTTGCGGTAGCGGAAGTAAAGAAAGTGAAAAAGCTGAGCATACTAGTTTGTCACAAAGTATAAAAAAATAAGGAAAGTCTCCCAAGTAGCAGCTCACAATCTTCAAGTTCAGACACAAGTTCAAGTTCTATTAGCCAGAATGAAGCTACAAATAGCCCACAAATTCTCGCAGGCGACTATTCTTCTTTAAACGGAACTTGGCAGACTGCTGACGGGTCTACTAAAATTATTTTGAATAATGGCAATATCATTTTTAGTCCAGAATATGAGAGAATAATATCAAATCCGGTGGCTAAGGATGGAATAGTTATTGCTGATGCGTTGAATGATAAACGTCATATGGGATTTATGTTTGCCGCTGCCCAGAATTCTCCATTATTTCCAAATTCCTCAAATGTGGATAAGACAGATTCAGGAAAAGACAGACTTATAATAACTACGGATGAAGAGGGAATAGAAATATTTGATACTATGCCAACAGCATTTTTTTACAAAGTAAGTAATGATACAACAAGTCCGAATTCGTAAGCCAGGATGAAAGTTGCTGACAGAAATTCTGTCAGTATTTTTTTATAGAAAAACCATGACACACCCGAAAACATTGTAAAGAAAAGTGTTGACATGGTGCGGAACTTCTGCTATACTAATTAAGTTCGGTCTTTTTATGAAAAAGACCTCATTAATTTGAAAGTGGGATTTGAACAAGCCCAAACTACAAATAAGGAGAAATTACACTATGGTAATGACTGACCCAATCGCAGATTTCTTGACTCGTATTCGTAATGGTAACATGCGTAAATTCGATGTTGTTGAAGCACCTGCATCAAAAATCAAACGTCAAATCGCTGAAATCCTCAAAGCTGAAGGTTACGTGAAAGACGTTGAATACGTTGAAGATAACAAACAAGGCGTAATCCGCGTTTTCCTTAAATACGGTAAAAACGGTGAAAAAGTTATCACTAACTTGAAACGTATTTCAAAACCAGGTCTTCGTGTTTACGTGAAATCTGATGATGTTCCTAAAGTTCTTAACGGACTTGGTACAGCAATCATCTCAACATCTACTGGTGTAGTAACTGATAAAGTTGCTCGTGAAACAAATGTTGGTGGTGAAGTAATTGCCTATATCTGGTAATTAGTTCGGAGAGACTTCATTGATGGAGTTGATCTAAATGTTTAATATCGACTTTTGATGATATTAAACTGACGAGCGAATTTTTCGTAAGTCAAAATTACTGACAGAAATAATTTTATGGCTGTCAGTAAAATAAAAGTTCTTTTAAATCAAATTTTGATTTAAAACCCGTGAAAACAGATTGAATTAAATCTGATAATTTAACAGGAGAAAAAAATGTCACGTATTGGTAACAAAGTCATCGTTATCCCTGCAGGCGTATCTGTAGAAGTAAACGGTGCAACTGTCACTGTCAAAGGACCTAAAGGTGAACTCGTTCGTTCATTCAACGAAAACATCACACTTGATATTGCTGAAAACGAAATCACTGTAAAACGTCCAAACGACACTAAAGAAATGAAAATGCTCCACGGAACTACTCGTGCCCTTCTTGCTAACATGGTAGAAGGTGTTTCAACTGGTTTCTCTAAAGCACTTGAAATGATCGGGGTTGGGTACCGTGCACAATTACAAGGAACTAAACTTGTATTGTCAGTTGGTAAATCTCACCAAGACGAAGTTGAAGCACCAGAAAACATCAAATTTGTTGTTGCAACTCCAACTTCTATCGTTGTTGAAGGTATCAGCAAAGAAGCCGTTGGTCAAACAGCAGCTTATATCCGTAGCCGTCGTTCTCCAGAACCTTATAAAGGTAAAGGGATCCGTTACGTTGGTGAATACGTTCGTCGTAAAGAAGGTAAAACTGGTAAATAATTTTTGTCAAAATAATGTTCACTTGGACATTCATTTAGCAAAAAATGTTATCCGTAATTGGTGGTTTGACTTGTCAAATTGCCAGTATTTTGTCAATGATAACTTTGTTAGACAGACAAAAACTCCCCGCTTGCTGACAGCATTCTAGTAATTCTGTCAGTAAGAAAATCGATGGCAAAAACTATCGAAATTTAAAATAATATAGAGGTAGAATTGTGATTTCTAAACCAGATAAAAACAAACTCCGCCAAAAACGTCACACACGTGTACGCGGTAAAATTTCAGGAACATCTGAAACTCCACGTTTGAACGTTTTCCGTTCAAACACAAACATTTATGCACAAGTCATTGATGACGTAACTGGTACAACACTTGCATCAGCTTCATCACTTAAATTGACTGGTACTAAAACTGAACAAGCCGCAGAAGTTGGTAAACTCGTTGCTGAAGCTGCAAAAGCTAAAGGCGTTGAAGAAGTTGTCTTCGACCGCGGTGGTTACCTCTATCACGGACGTGTTGCAGCACTCGCTACAGCAGCTCGTGAAGCTGGATTGAAATTCTAAGGAAAGGGGTAATTAAACATGGCAGAAAACAGAAGAAATGATCGCGAACAAAGCGAATTTGAAGAACGCGTAGTTTCAATTAACCGCGTTACTAAAGTTGTTAAAGGTGGACGTCGTCTTCGCTTTGCAGCACTTGTTGTTGTTGGTGACCGTAACGGTCGCGTAGGTTTCGGTACTGGTAAAGCTCAAGAAGTTCCTGAAGCTATCCGTAAAGCAATCGAAGCAGCTAAGAAAAACCTTATTACAGTTCCTATGGTAGGTACTACACTTCCTCACGAAGCACTTGGTGTCTTCGGTGGTGGTAAAATCCTCCTTAAACCAGCTGTAGAAGGTGCTGGAGTTGCCGCAGGTGGTGCCGTTCGTGCCGTCCTCGAACTCGCTGGTGTTGCTGATGTAACATCAAAATCACTTGGTTCAAACACACCAATCAACGTTGTTCGTGCAACTGTTGATGGATTGAATCAATTGAAACGTGCTGAAGAAGTTGCTGCATTACGCGGTAAATCTGTATCAGATTTCGCCTAAGGAGGAAAAAATGGCTCAAATTAAAATTACATTGGTAAACTCACCAATCGGCCGTATCCCTGCTCAACGCAAAACTGTTAAAGCACTCGGTCTTGGTAAACTCAACAGCTCAGTAGTAAAAGAAGGTTCACCTGCTATTCTTGGTATGGTAAACTCTATTTCTCACTTGGTAAAAGTTGAAGAAGCATAATTAATATAAAAAAAACAATTCTGTCTTTACTGACAGGATTGTTTTTTTTTACTGACAGAAATCTAGAGTACTTTAAAAAAGATTATTTGCTATTTTTTAGAATAATAAAATATATTTGCAAACGACGAAATGGCTTGTAATTCCAATCGAAAAATAGTAAAATAATAGAAGTCTGATATCAGGCAAATAAATATATTAACGTATCGGCGAGTTTGTTTTTCACGTTCCTTACATGGAAAATAGGCGACAGCAAGGTACAAAATAAGGAGAAAAAAATGGAACTTCATTCATTGAAAGCTGCTGAAGGCAGTCGTAAAGTACGTAATCGCGTAGGTCGTGGTACATCATCAGGTAACGGTAAAACATCTGGACGTGGACAAAAAGGTCAAAAATCTCGTTCAGGTGGTGGAGTACGTCCTGGTTTTGAAGGTGGACAAACAGAATTGTTCCGTCGCATGCCAAAACGTGGTTTCTTGAATGTTAACCGTAAAGAATACGCTATTGTCAACCTTGAAACTTTGAACCGTCTTGAAGATGGAGCAACTGTTTCAGCTGAAACTCTTGTAGCTGCTAAAATCATCAAGGACGTTAAATCAGGTGTTAAAGTTCTTGCTAACGGTGAATTGACAGCTAAAAAACTTACAGTTAAAGTTGCTAAAGTATCTGCTGCTGCTAAAGCTGCAATCGAAGCTGCTGGTGGTTCTGTAGAAGAAGCTTAATTTTTACACTACAATTGGCGGTTGAATTTTCAACCGCTTATTGTCTATTTACAACTAAAACGCTTTAAGGAGATTTTATGTTTTTTAAGACGCTTAAGGAAGCCTTTAAGGTCAAGGACGTCCGAGCAAGAATTCTCTTTACGATTTTCATCCTTTTTGTTTTCCGCTTAGGTGCTCATATTACGGTACCTGGCGTTAACGTTCAAAACTTGACAGAAGTAAGTAATCTTCCTTTCTTGAACATGATGAACTTGGTTTCTGGTAATGCAATGCAAAACTATTCACTCTTTGCAATGGGGGTTTCGCCTTATATTACTGCTTCAATCATTGTTCAATTGTTGCAAATGGACATTTTACCAAAATTTGTTGAGTGGTCAAAACAAGGGGAAATTGGACGTCGTAAACTGAATCAAGCGACACGTTACATTACCTTAGTGCTTGCTATGGCACAATCTATCGGGATTACTGCTGGTTTCCAAGCCATGAGCTCGTTAAATATTGTGCAAAATCCAAATTGGCAAAGCTATTTGATGATTGGTGCAATTTTGACCACTGGTTCAATGGTTGTCACTTGGATGGGTGAACAAATTAATGAAAAAGGATTTGGTTCAGGTGTTTCAGTAATTATCTTTGCTGGGATTGTATCTAGTATCCCATCGGCGGTCAAATCTGTTTATGATGAAAAATTCTTAAATGTTCGACCTTCAGAAATTCCAATGTCTTGGTTATTTGTCATTGGTCTAGTATTGTCAGCAATTATCATTATTTATGTAACAACTTTTGTTCAACAAGCAGAACGTAAAGTACCTATTCAATATACTAAATTGACTCAAGGTGCACCAACAAGTTCTTATTTGCCACTTCGTGTCAATCCAGCTGGGGTTATCCCAGTTATCTTTGCTGGTTCAATTACAACTGCTCCAGCTACGATTTTGCAATTCTTGCAACGTTCGCAAGGAAGTAATGTAGGTTGGTTATCAACTTTACAAGATGCCTTATCATATACGACTTGGACAGGAATGCTCTTCTACGCATTATTGATTGTGCTCTTTACATTCTTCTACTCATTCGTTCAGGTCAATCCTGAAAAGATGGCTGAAAATCTTCAAAAACAAGGTTCTTACATTCCATCTGTTCGTCCAGGTAAAGGAACTGAAAAGTATGTATCACGTCTCTTAATGCGTCTTGCAACGGTAGGTGCGCTCTTCCTTGGTTTGATTTCAATCATTCCAATTGCCGCCCAAAACGTTTGGGGACTTCCAAAAATTGTCGCTCTTGGAGGAACATCACTCTTAATCTTGATTCAAGTTGCTATACAAGCAGTGAAACAACTTGAAGGATATTTACTCAAACGTAAATATGCAGGATTTATGGATAATCCACTTGAAACAAAATAAAATCTTGTCATTAGACAAGGTTTTTCTTTATTTTTTAGCAAAAATACGCTAAAATAGTGTAGGTAAAATCACAGAGAACATCTGCAATTTACTGACAGTTCTGTCAGTAATTTATAAATTAAAATCAGGAGAAAACAAAATGAATTTATTAATCATGGGACTTCCAGGAGCTGGTAAAGGGACTCAAGCTGAGTTCATCGTTAAAAATTATGGAGTAAATCACATTTCAACAGGTGACATGTTCCGTGCCGCAATGAAAAACGAAACTGAAATGGGTAAACTTGCTAAATCTTTCATCGATAAAGGTGAACTCGTACCTGATGAAGTAACGAACGGAATTGTTAAAGAACGTTTAGCACAAGATGATATCAAAGCTTCAGGCTTCTTGCTTGATGGATACCCACGTACGATTGACCAAGCTCATGCACTTGATACAATGCTTGAAGAACTTGGAATTAAACTTGATGCCGTTGTAAATATCGTTGTTAACCCAAATATTTTGGTTGACCGTTTAAGTGGGCGATACATCTGCCGTAACTGTGGTGCAACTTATCATAAAATCTTTAATCCAACTAAAGTTGAAGGTGTTTGTGACGTTTGTGGTAGTCATGACCTTTATCAACGTGCGGATGATGTTCCAGAAACAGTTAAAAATCGTTTGGATGTCAATATTAAAGAATCAGCTCCAATTATTGAACACTACACTGAACTTGGACTTGTTAAAAACATTGAAGGTGAACAAGAAATTAGCCAAGTAACAGAAGATATTAAAAAAGTTTTAGGATAATAAAAATAAAAACCTCTGACAGAGGTTTTTTTAGTAAAATAACAAGATCAGAATACAAAATTTTACTGACAAGCTCTCTGTCATTAAAATTATAAAAATGAAACACCCGAAAACATTGCCATGAATAGCTTTGAAAGCGAGTAATAAATTAAACCTGTACTCAAGCTAGAAAAATAAAGGCTTTTCTGAAAGAAAGACTTGCATTTGTTGCTGAAAAATGCTAAAATACATAAGTCCGACTTTTTAGATATATATATATAGTATATATCTTTCGGGAAATTTCTAAGGAGGTACTTTTGCTTGGCAAAAGATGATGTAATTGAAGTAGACGGCAAAGTCGTTGACACCATGCCGAATGCGATGTTCACGGTTGAACTCGAAAATGGTCACCAAGTCTTGGCGACGATTTCAGGAAAAATTCGAAAGAATTATATCCGTATCTTGCCTGGAGACAAGGTTCAAGTTGAACTCTCACCATACGATTTGACACGCGGACGAATTACTTACCGATTTAAGTAATCCGGACATTCATTGAGTGCATGATGCACAGTAACCATAGAAAGGAAGACACAATGAAAGTAAGACCATCAGTTAAACCAATCTGCGAATACTGTAAAGTTATTCGTCGTAACGGTCGTGTAATGGTAATTTGCCCTGCCAATCCAAAACACAAACAACGTCAGGGATAGAAAGGAAATAGAAAAATATGGCTCGTTTTGCTGGAGTTGATATTCCAAACGAAAAACGTATTGTTATTTCATTAACATATGTATTCGGTGTTGGACTTCAAACATCTAAAAAAGTACTTGCAGCTGCAGGTGTCTCAGAAGATATCCGTACAAAAGATTTGACATCAGATCAAGAAGATGCAATCCGTCGTGAACTCGATGGCTTGAAACTCGAAGGAGACCTTCGTCGTGAAGTGTCACTTAACATCAAACGTTTGATGGAAATTGGTTCTTACCGTGGTATGCGTCACCGTCGTGGACTTCCTACACGTGGACAAAACACTAAGAACAACGCTCGTACACGTAAAGGTCCTGCTAAATCAATCGCAGGTAAGAAAAAATAATTAAATAGAAAGGAGTTAAAATGGCAAAAATTACACGTAAACGTCGTGTTAAAAAGAATATTGAATCTGGAATTGTTCATATCCAATCAACATTCAACAACACAATCGTTATGATCACAGACGTTCATGGTAACGCCCTTGCTTGGTCATCAGCTGGTGCACTTGGATTTAAAGGTTCTAAAAAATCTACACCTTTCGCCGCTCAAATGGCTTCAGAAGCTGCTGCTAAAGCTGCTCAAGAGCAAGGTTTGAAAACTGTATCTGTTACAGTTAAAGGTCCTGGTTCAGGTCGCGAATCAGCTATCCGCGCACTCGCTGCAGCTGGTCTTAATGTAACATCTATCAGTGATGTGACTCCTGTACCTCACAATGGTGCACGTCCTCCAAAACGTCGTCGTGTATAATTAGTTGCTCTTGTCACTAATCACTTTTCGCTTAGAGGAGAACATACATGATTGAGTTTGAAAAACCAAAAATTACTAAATTTGACGAATCAGAAAATTACGGTAAATTCGTTGTTGAACCACTTGAACGTGGTTATGGTACAACTTTAGGTAACTCTCTGCGTCGCGTCCTTTTGTCATCACTTCCTGGTGCTGCTGTGACTTCAATTCAAATTGAAGGTGTTCAACACGAATTCGCAACAATCCCTGGCGTACGTGAAGATGTCATCCAAATCGTTCTTGCGGTTAAAGGAATTGCCATCAAATCATACGTAGAGTCTGAAAAACAAATCGAACTTGACGTAACTGGTCCTATGGATGTTACTGCTGGTGATATCTTAACTGATAGCGACATTGAAATTGTCAACAAAGACCATTACTTGTTCTCTATTGCTGAAGGTCACTCAATGCGTGCTGTAATGACTGTTAAAAAAGGATACGGCTATGTTCCGGCTGACGAAAATAAAGTCGATGGAGCGCCAATTGGCACAATTGCTGTAGACTCAATTTACACACCAGTAAGTAAAGTAAATTATCAAGTAGAACCTGCCCGTGTTGGTGGAGATTCTAGCTACGATAAATTAACACTTGAAATTACTACAAACGGTACTATCGTTTCTGACGAAGCTTTGTCACTCTCAGCTAAAATCTTGACAGACCACTTGAACTTGTTCGTTGATCTTTCAGAAGTTGCAGCTGAAGCCGAAACACTTGTTGTTAAAGATGAAGTTAAAACAGAACGTGTGCTCGATAAAATTATTGAAGAAATGGACTTCTCAGTTCGTGCTTACAATGGTTTGAAACGCGCAGGTATCAACACTGTTGCTGATATTGTTGAAATGAGCGAAGCTGACATGATTAAAGTCAAAAACCTCGGTCACAAATCAGTAGAAGAAGTCAAAGTTAAATTGACTGAATTGGGACTTTCCCTTAAAAAAAGAAAATAATAATATAGGAGGAAACAAATGAGCAATCGTAAACTCGGACGTACATCTTCACAACGTAAAGCTATGCTTCGTGATTTGACTACAGATTTGATCATCAACGAAACTATCGTTACAACTGAAGCTCGCGCTAAAGAAGTTCGTCGTACAGTAGAAAAAATGATTACGCTTGGTAAAAAAGGTGACCTTTCAGCTCGTCGTGCAGCAGCTGCTTACGTACGTAATGAAATCGCAATTAAAGATTTCAACGAAGAAACTGAAACTTTCCCAACTGCCCTTCAAAAATTATTCAACGACCTTGCTAAACGCTACGAAGGACGTAACGGTGGTTACACTCGTATCCTTAAAGTAGAACCACGTCGTGGTGATGCTGCGCCTATGGCAATCATTGAATTGGTTTAATTCTATTAAATCTTGAAGTAATAATAAAATACTAAATTGAGTGTTATGATGTTGGCGGGGGTTTCTGTGGGTGCATGTGTTGAGTTGTGATTGACTCTCTTTCGCATCAGCCTTGCTTATAGTCTAGCTCTGTCTGATTAGATTAAATTTCTAATCTAGTCAGACCACTCAATTTATTTATTTTAGCCGTTGTAGCTCAGTCGGTAGAGCAGCACCATGGTAAGGTGAAGGTCGACAGTTCGATTCTGTTCAATGGCATATTTTTTACAGTAGATATATTTAAAATGAGAGGTCTTATTTTATAAATAAGACTTTTTATTTACTTTAAAAGCTTTAAAAAGCGAATAATGTCCACGGTTAAATACATTTGTTTTACAAAAACGGCTCCTAATAAAATGAGTGATGATAATATGCACGCACCTATTAATGATATGCAAATTGCTGAGGATATTCATCTTACTTTCAATCACATGATGATGTCAATTTTTCATAGAATAGTTGTGAACAAAAAATGAGAAAAGCAATTTTCGTTGCCTTTGATGGAACAATTAATATTCGTAAGACAAAAAGTACTTTCAAAATTTGAATATTGGTAAAAAGTGGCAGACTTTTTTTACTTTGAAAGCCATTTTCCTTATATTACTGGCTTGTCCAACCATTTCTACAGAATGTTAAGAAGAAATTAAATGCTGATGAAAACTATTTTGGACAAAAATAATAATATTTTCTTGATGTAAATCAATGTTTTATAGTCTTTTTAAACTTATACTAAGACTATAAATATTGATGCATAATTGCAGGAGGAAAGTATAAATGTCAAAAATAGTAATGAAATTAGATGAATTGAGCTGTCCATCATGTATGGCTAAGATTGAAGGAGCTTTGAATACAACAAATGGAGTAGAAATGGCAAAGGTGCTGTTCAACGCTTCAAAAGTCAAGGCAGAATTTGATGACAATCAGGTAACTGCTACTGACTTAGTTAGTAAAGTTGAGGGACTTGGCTATGTTGTCCAAAAGAGTAAAGTCACGGAAATTTAAAGATATGATGTACTAACTATTTTTTATCTAAGATTCGTGTCAGACACTCTGAAATATGATAAAATGGTAAAAGAATAAAATCCTTAATCAAATAAAACAGCGGATTATCCGCTGTTTTGTTACATTTTAATAAATTTTACGTATGAATAAGTGGAGGGAAAATGGCGAAGAAAAAATCATCATTTGTTTGTCAAAATTGTGGCTATAAGTCTGCAAAATACTTAGGACGTTGTCCAAACTGTGGCGAATGGTCTTCTTTTGTTGAAGAAGTTGAAGTCCAAGAAGTTAAAAATCAACGTGTTTCAATGACTGGCGAACGTTCAAAACCATTGAAGCTAGATGAAGTCGAATTATTTGATACTCCTCGGATTGAAACGGACCTAGATGAATTTAATCGTGTATTAGGAGGGGGCGTCGTTCCTGGTTCATTAGTTCTGATTGGGGGAGACCCTGGGATAGGTAAATCAACCTTACTTTTACAGGTTTCTACTCAATTGGCTTCTAGAGGGCGTGTGCTTTATGTGAGTGGTGAAGAATCAGCCCAACAAATTAAACTAAGAGCTGAGCGTTTAGGAGATATTGACCGTGACTTTTATCTCTATGCTGAAACAAATATGCAGTCGATTCGTGCAGAAGTTGAGCGTTTAAAACCTAACTTCTTAATTATTGATTCCATTCAAACAATCATGACACCAGAAATTCAATCAACTCAAGGCTCTGTAAGTCAAGTTCGTGAAGTGACTGGAGAATTGATGCAAATTGCTAAAACGAATGATATTGCGACTTTTATTGTTGGTCATGTGACTAAAGAAGGACAGCTGGCTGGTCCAAGGATGTTGGAGCACATGGTTGATACGGTGCTGTATTTTGAAGGAGAACGAAATAATACATTTAGAATTCTTCGTGCTGTAAAAAACCGTTTTGGCTCAACTAATGAAATTGGAATCTTTGAGATGCAGGGTCATGGCTTGGTCGAAGTGACTAATCCCTCAGAGGTCTTTTTAGAAGAACGTTTAGAGGGCTCAACTGGATCTGCAATTGTTTGTGCACTTGAAGGAACACGGCCTATACTAGTTGAAATACAAGCACTGACGACACCGACAATGTTTGGAAATGCTAAAAGGACGACCTCAGGCCTAGATTTTAACCGTGTAAGTTTAATTATGGCGGTGCTTGAGAAGAGAACGGGGCTCTTGATGCAAAATCAAGATGCCTACCTCAAATCTGCGGGGGGAGTAAAATTGGATGAGCCAGCCATTGACCTCGCGGTTGCGGTTGCTGTGGCTTCAAGTTATAAAGAACTTCCAACAGATGCGCGTGAATGTTTTATTGGTGAAATTGGTTTAACGGGTGAAATTCGTCGGGTGACCCGAATTGAACAAAGATTAAATGAAGCTGCAAAACTAGGTTTTAAAAAAGTATATGCTCCTAAAAATTCAATTGTAGGGATTGATATTCCTGAACAGATTCAAGTGATTGGAGTAACAACTTTAACTG
>SKEH01000131.1_pt1 | contig 51664 bp, 47 predicted proteins | sample 4826571 | NCBI WGS metagenome assembly SKEH01 (sample SAMN11008814, study PRJNA524170) | human gut metagenome | biome: Human fecal sample; material: Feces; isolation source: fecal sample from pouch patient p29 | host: Homo sapiens | place: Israel: Tel-Aviv | collected 2016-09-14 | reverse complement strand
CACCCGCACACTTTTAGCGAAACTTTGTTCAGTTTTCAAAGTACTACCTCCGTCTGGTTGAACCAGACGGCTTTTATATTTTATCAAATCTCAAATCCTTTGTCAAGAACTTTTTTGATTTGTTTTTTTCATCATCAGGCGATTTCTTTATCACCCGACGACAGTTAAATATACTACACGGTCAATCCTTATTCGTCAAATCCTAGTTTTTGTTCGAATTAAACATGAAACGCTAGGTAACGTTGTAACAATTACTATTTATATTGTCTTTTTCAAATCTCATATATCTTGTTAATTTAATTACTTTTCAAATAAATAGTTCGTCTTTTGCTGTATTTTAGTCTTAAATTCATCAAAATTTTTTCAAAAAAATTTTGATTTTTTTCATTTTTGCTATTTCAGGGCGAACAAAAAGACCCAAGAACGCTAATTCTTAGGCCTTTTTCTAATTATTTTCTTCTACTAAATCAAACTTGATTCTTTAGTAATCTTCTTCATACCATTCATGTATGGTACAAGAACATCAGGAACAGTTACTGAGCCATCTTCATTTTGGTAGTTTTCCAAAATTGCAGCTACTGCTCTACCTACAGCTAAACCAGAACCGTTCAAAGTGTGTGCTAAGTGAAGCTTGCCATCTTCGTCACGGTAACGAATTTGTGCACGACGAGCTTGGAAGTCAGTACAGTTAGAACAACTTGAAATTTCACGATACTTGTCTTGTGCAGGCATCCAAACTTCAAGGTCGTAAGTCTTTGCACTAGTAAAACTTGCATCCCCAGTTGACAAAGCAACTACGTGGTATGGCAAGCCCAACTTTTGCAATAAGTGTTCGGCATTGTGAGTTAACTTTTCAAGTTCATCCCATGACTCATCAGGTTTACATACCTTAACCATTTCAACCTTGCGGAATTCGTGCATTCTGATTAAACCACGAGTATCACGACCAGCTGAACCTGCTTCACTTCTAAATGCTGGTGATAAAGCAGTTACGTTGATTGGCAACTTGTTTTCATGAATGATTTCATTTCTAAAATAGTTTACCAAAGGAACTTCAGCAGTTGGAATCAAAGTCAAATCACGTGGCTTATCTGGATCGTCGTTATCTACGATAGTGTAAACATCTTCGTGGAATTTAGGGAATTGACCTGTACCTTGCATTGATGCATCGTTAACAAGGTATGGTGGAATAACTTCGGTGTAGCCATCCTTAGTGTTTTCATCAAGGAAGAAATTAAAGACAGCACGTTCCAAAAGTGCACCTGCACCAATATAGTAAACAAAACGTGCACCTGAAACTTTAGAAGCACGATCCCAGTCTAAAATACCAAGGTCAGTACCAATGTCCCAGTGAGCTTTTGGCTTGAAGTTGAACTTAGTTGGTTCATCCCACTTACGAACTTCTTCGTTGTAGCTATCATCAGGGCCGATTGGATCTGAATCTGCTGGGAAGTTAGGCAATCTAAGCAAAATGTAGTTTTGCTTTTCAGTTAATTCAGCAACTTCTTTATCTAAATCCTTGATTTCCTTACCTACTTCACGCATAGCTTGAATAGCATCACTTGCGTCTTCTTTGTTGCGCTTCTTTTCAGCAATTTGCTTAGAAACGTCATTACGCTTAGCCTTTAATTGTTCACTCTTGGTTAAATCCTTACGACGCTTAGCATCGATTTCTACCAATTCATCCAATTCTTCTGGCTTAATGCCACGTGTAGCTAACTTTTTCTTTGACCAATCGAGATTCTCACGAATCACCTTAATATCAAGCATTAAAAAACCTCCATAATGCAAAAAAAGAGCCGACTCATCCCTTGCTTGGGACGAATCGGCTCTTACACAGCTTCGCGGTACCACCCATCTTCAGTCTAATATAGACTGCACCTCTTAATAGACGGATAACGACGCCAAACCGTGCAACTATTAATTGCCCATCTTAACGAAATCTGGAAACGACATCCATTCACTCGCACCAACCGTGAACTCTCTGAAGCAGTCTTAGGATTTCATGTTTGCGTCTATTTTAAGCCATTCTGCTTGTTTGAGCAAATAATATTTTTCTTGATACGAAAAAAGTGTACTAATCTGCGAATAATCTACGGTATAAACATACTGAAATCCTAGTTTTTCCAACAGTTTCTGCGACTTTTCATTATTTACAAAAGTGCCTGCCCAAATTTCTTTTTGTCGTTTCTTTTTAAAAGCATAATTTAAAATTAAACGCAGCGCTTCCGTCATATAACCATGGCCTTCAAAAGCTTGATCTAGCAAAAAGCCAACTTCTTTTGTTTTTAATAAGCCGCTTTGTTCATCTAAACCACGTTCATATAATTCAATCAAGCCAATCGTCTGATCATTTTGACGCAGACAAATAATATAGCTCTCTGGACGGGCCATATACTGCTCTACGCCCCGCTGGGCTTCTTCTATATTTTGATAATTCTCAAAGGCAACCAGATTATGATAGCGGGCATTTCTGCCCCACTTCAATAATTGTTCTGCATCTTTTTCTTCAAATCTTCTTAAATATATTCTCTTTGATTCCAGCATTATTTACCCATCAACTTCAGCAGCCATTCGGCACCATACTGCAAGCCAAAGCTATAAGCAATAATTGTCCACGGCTTTCCTAAAACAATTATCCAAAAATAAGTCCAGAACTTCATTTTAGTTAAGCCCGCAAGCAAACAAAGCACATCATCAGGCGCAGCAGGTGCAACAATACAGATGGCAAAGAACCAATTAAACTTCTTCTGATTTTCAGTCCACTTCATATATTTGTCTAACGTTTTTTCCGACACAATATGCAAAATGAATGGACGACCATAGTGCCGTGCCAAAAAGAAGTTAATAATCGAGCCAATACAAATTCCGACATAATTATATATAAAACCGGCAATTGGTCCAAAAAAGACTACTCCGCCTAGTAGCGACACACCACCTGGAATAATAGGAATTACCACCTGAACAATCTGGATCAATACGAAAATAATCGGTCCCACAATTTGTTTATTGGCTAAATAAGCACGCATTTTATCTTGATCAGTAAATATCCCTAATCGATACCAATAGATGACCAACAGAATAATTACTAATCCACAAACCACTGTAGCAATATTAATTAATTTTCGACTCGCCTTAGCTGACAAATGATGCATCTTTTTCGCCTTCTTTCAGAACTTTAATGCACTAATTCTATCAAAAAACTAAAAAAGCCTTTATTAACTTATCTGCTTTTTAATTAATATATAATATTCTTGATAGTACAAATGAAAGGAACACAAATCATGGTTGTCATTAAAAATAATATTATTTATGACGAGAATAAAAAATTAGGAGCTGATATCTACTACCCAAATGATACAACTTCTGAGACTAAAATTTTAATCTTTTGGCATGGTGGCGGCTGGTTCCGCGGAGATAAAAAAGACGTTAAAAAGATCGGCATTAATTTAGCTAATGCAGGGTTCATGACTTTTATTCCTAACTATAGCTTAGCTCCAGCTGCTCATTTCCCAGTTGCTCATGATGATGCACTTCATTTTGTCAATTGGCTATTAGACTCTGATTACACTGATAATGATGATATCAAAAATATAGTCCAGATCGGTGCTAGCGTCGGCGGGACAATGGCATTATACGTAGCTGGTAAGTATGGCTTTCCAACTGTAACTTGGTCTGCTCCTGTTGAATACACTAATTGGATTAAAAACCATCAGGAGGTTAAACCTTCACCACAAGCAAAAGAAGATTTTGGTATCACTGATCCTACTCAAATTAGAGCCTCCTTTTACAAATACTTCACTTTAACTTATACCGGCTCAGATAAATCTGATATTTTACAAAAGCTTGATGCTCAATCATATGATTTTTCTAATTTAAATAAATTAATGATGATTAACTCTGCAGATGAACTGACGCCATTATCCACTACGCTAGATTTTATTAAATTCTTAGCTAAGCAAAATCATGGCGTCCAATTATTGGTTATTCCAGGACATGGTCATGCCATGGATTATAGTCAGGATTACATTGATGAATCCCTCGACTTTTTGTATCAAACAATTAAGAGACAAAAATAATGATAATCGATATTAAAAAATTCATTCAAATACGCAAAGCACAGAAACTATCACAAACTAATCTTTGTCATGGCATCTGTACGCAATCAACTTTAAGTAAATTTGAAAATAATGGGCAAGTACCTTCCCTAAAAATTCTCAATCAGTTATGCGATCGTCTGCACATTGAAGTTGGCTACATTATTAACCGTAGTGATGAGCAACGAATCACGCAGCTATTATTTGATGCAGATTTTGCATTTATTAACTTTGACTACACTAAAATTTTGAACTTATTGACCGAAGTTAGTGAAGATACGCTTAAACGTAAAGAAGATCAGGTACACTATCAATTTTTACAGGGACAATATGCTCTGAAAAGTGATCGCAACGAAATGAGTGCCTTGTTCTATTTCAATAATATTCTGACAATTAAAGATTTACCTAAAAACGATATCTATCGCTTGCTCGCACTCAATGGTTGTAGTCAGATTTATGCAAACCAAGGTGAAATGCAAAAAGCAGAGCATTATTACAGCCAAGTACTCAAAAATATAAAAAGCGTTGAAATCAACAATCCACTGACCACTTTGCATGCCCTTGCCATTTTATGCGATGCCAGTGAATTCTATGGTCAACGCGAAATGTACAAAGAATCTAATTCACTTTTGCGTTATGCCTACAAGATCGGAACTGAAAAACACGTAATTTTTTACATGGCAAGAATTCTTTTGCAACAAGGTGTCAATGATATAGCCCAAAATAAAAATAAAGAAATCATTAGCCAGCACTTGCATGACGCCTGTGCTTTTGCCCGTATCAACCGTAATCGCATCACTTTAAACAAAGCTCGAAAACTACTTAGTCAATTAAATGATTGAAAATAGCTGTGTTTTAATTGTAAACGCTTTATAATATAAACATAACTTATAGAGATAAAACTTACCGAATGGGGGAAATAAATTGTCCAAATACCAATCAATTAATCCGTATACTAACGAAGAATTTGCTAGCTATGATAATCCAACATCCCAGCAAATCGATGAAGCTATCAATTTAGCACACACGCTATACAAAAAATGGCGTCATGAAGATCCAAGTAGCCGCGCAGAGCTTTTGCACAAAATTGCAGATGCTTTTCGCGACCACGAAGACGAACTAGCTAAAATGATGACTTTGGAAATGGGAAAATTATTGCGCGAATCAAAAGAAGAAGTCGAACTTTGTGCTTCTATTTGTGATTACTACGCAGAAAACGGTGCAGCAATGCTTAAGCCCACTCCTATCAAAAGTGAATTAGGCGATGCTTACTACTTAAAGCAATCAACCGGTGTAATCATGGCTTGCGAGCCATGGAACTTTCCACTTTATCAAGTAGTTCGCATATTTGCACCTAACTTTATCGTAGGAAATCCTGTTTTACTCAAGCATGCGCATAACGTGCCAGGATCAGCTGCTTTAATCGCAAAAATCATTAAGAGATCTGGCGCACCTGAAGGCTGTTTACTCAACCTTTACCTCAGTTATGATCAATTAGCAGATGTCATTGCCGACCCTAGAATTCAAGGCGTGGCATTAACTGGATCAGAACGTGGCGGTAGTGCGGTTGCTGAAGCCGCTGGCAAAAACCTTAAGAAGTCCACTATGGAACTTGGCGGTAATGATGCCTTTATCGTATTAGACGACGCCGATCCGCAATTATTGCGCAACGTTTTAAATGACGCTAGAACTTACAATGATGGTCAAGTATGTACCTCATCTAAGCGAATTATTGTTGAAAAGTCACATTATGATGAAGTCCTTCATGAACTTAAAAACGTCTTTTCAGAATTAAAAGCCGGTGATCCACTCGAAGCAGATACCACTTTGCCACCAATGAACTCAGAAAGAGCTAAAGAAAAACTAGAAAAGCAGGTTCAAACTGCAACTGAAGCTGGTGCCAAGATCTTTTATCAATATCCTGAAATTGATTCTAAAGGTGCCTTCTTTAGACCTACAGTTTTAACCAACATCGATAAAGATAATCCAATCTTTGATGAAGAACTCTTTGGACCGGTTGCTGAAGTCTATGTAGTTCAAGATGATGATGAAGCCATCGAATTAGCTAATAAATCAAGTTACGGCTTAGGTTCATCTGTCATCAGTAGTGATATCAAGCGTGCTCAAAACGTAGCGGCACAAATCGAAACTGGAATGACGGTTATCAACGGTCGCTGGATTACTTCAGGTGAATTGCCATTTGGCGGTGTTAAAAAATCTGGCTATGGTCGTGAATTAAGCGACTTAGGCATGATGGCCTTTGTCAACGAACACTTAGTTATCGATGTTACTAAAAATAATCAATAATTGAATACACAAAAAAGGAGCAGATCGCTCCTTTTTTTCTTACTATTTTTCTTTTTTCTTAAATAAGTTATATCCAGATAAAGCCGTAGTTAACACACTTGATAAAATCAAGAAGTATACAGATGCACCTAATGACACAGCATAAGTAATCAACTGACTGGTTAACTGACTCATGACGCCAGTTGCCGCACGACTAGAACTTGATAATTTGTAAATTAAATAGATTAAAAAGATCGTCTCAATCAGCGATAAAACAAAGGCTAAAACCTGACTAGCTCGCGTATTTTTCAATACGTTGTAAATAATAAAAATTGGGAACAGGAATAAAAATAGCCAAACTAGGTAAAGCACAATTGAATAAACAGATGTAGCACCAGATGACAATAGTCTTCCTGCCAAGCTAAAAATCACGTTAGAGATCGACATTTTTTGCGTATAACTGACAGCTGAAACAGCGGCACCTGAATCAGTAAAAAGTACAATCAAACTAATTAATGCTGTCAAAATAACTGATAGTTGCACATAGTTGAATCGATTCTGTCTTTGCTTTTTTATTTCACGCACTTGATTTTCAACGCGAGGATGGTTTTGTGCAAAAACTGCGTTACGTTTCTTTATTTGATCTTCACGTTTATCAACCCGATTGAAAACTTTAGATCCCATCTGATTAATTTTTTGCGTTAATCGTTTATCGGCTGTATATTGCTCGATCTTTTCCTGACGATCACAAACTATATAAAGCCAAATCATTAAGACTAAAAAACTAATCCAGCCGGCTGCTCTTGAAAAACTCATCAAAATTAGCAGAAATACACCCAATAGAAAAACTATAGTTGCATTTTTTCTAACCCATGCGATCATCCGTTGAACAGTGGTATTTTGCTTTTCAGGATAAAATTCTGCCCGATATGCGGCACGGCTGATAATTTGTTGTCCCTCATCGTCAGATTCATATTTAGTCTTAATATGTTGATCTGTAAAAAAGTTATCACGGTACTTCTTTAAATTAAAACCACAATTTGGACAAATATTATCCTTTTCATTAATTGCTTGACCACAATTTGGACACGTAGTCATATAAAGCCCTCTCTTCTTGGTTCTTTAACAACAATTATAACATGCAGACGAAGGCAAATAGTGACGATATGAGCGGCTTTTATTAGTAATTAATTATTCTTTACTTATGGACATAAAAAAGGCTCTACAGGATTTGTAGAGTCTTTTTAATTAATTATTATTTATTGTTTTTCTTAAACAACCTACCAAAGTTGACGCCTTCATAAGTCAATTTAACTGCGGCTGATAAAGTAATTGGCAAGATAAATACCAAGATTAACAAACCAACATCAACAGTTAAAGCAACTTCGATCAAGGTTGGAATACCTGATGGGATCAAGGCTGCAAAAGTACCACCCAAGATAATTGCAGCTGAGATAACAACCGTACCAATGATGGCACATGCCTTCAAGATTCTTGAACTTGGAGTAGTAAATCCTTCTTCCTTGAGTTCGTTGTAACGAGTCATGAGGAAGATACTGTAGTCAACACCTAAGGCAATCAACATGATAAAGCTGAAGAATGGTGTGTTCCATGAAAGCATGTCTCTACCAAGAACAGCCTTAACAATCCATTGGTTGATTGAAAGTGAGCAAAGGTATGCGATAAGCAAAGTACCAAGAATGTAAACTGGTTGAAGAAGTGAGTGAGTTACAAACATTAAGGCAATGCCGATACCGATTAACATGATTGCGGCAGTTCTAAGGAAGTCGCCACTAGCAACTGTCTTAGTATCCTTAATCTTTGAACTTTGACCACCCATAGCAACAGTAGCATTCTTAAGAGCAGTACCTTGGAAAGTCTTCTTAGCCATTGCGCTCAATTCTTGTGATTCGTTAGTAGCTTCAGTTGCACTTGGGTTTGAATCGAAAACTACGATAATTTGAGCTGACTTCTTGTCAGGGCTGAGGTATACATCCATTGACTTCTTGAACATTTCATTCTTCAAGAATTCCTTTGGAATGTAGAAGGTATCTGCTGCAGCGGATGAGCCTAAGCCCTTCAAGTAAGTTTCACCTTGACCTAAACCACTGTTTACAGTGTCAATACCAGTAGTAAGTTCTGGAACCTTAGCAGCTAACTTGCCAGCACCCATGCTGAGTTGGCCGGCACCACTGTTAAGTTGACCGATACCTGAGATAAGAGCTGGAGCTTGGCTTGCTAATTGACCAACACCTGAGTTAAGTTGACCTGCACCATTAGCAAGAGTACCAAGACTAGTGTTAAGAGTACCTGCACCGTTGGCAAGAGTACCTAAGCCTGATTGAAGTTGACCTGCACCACTGTTAAGTTGGCCAACTCCAGCGTTAAGACGACCTGCACCACTTGCAAGACTGCCAAGACCAGTACTCAAGCGACCTGCACCACTGTTAAGAGCAGCAGCACCTGAGTTAAGCTTGTTTGCACCGGCAACACCTGCACTAGCAGCTGATTGAACTTGACTTAAGCCTGAGCTTAATTGGTTCAAAGCAGTTGCGGCACCTGGAAGTGCTTGGTTTGAAGCTTGAGCTAAAGTATTCACTTGAGTCTTCAAACTTTGAAGTTGGGTCATCAAATCACTTTGTTGCATTGCAGCCATCGAGCCTTGCAAACCTTGAGCTGCTTGAGTTGCATTTTGCATAGCTGACTTTAACTTATCAGTATTAGCACCAGCTTGAGCCTTTTGAACAACTGATTGTACCGCTTGGGTTGCAGCTGCAGTTGCTGCTTGCTGAGCAGCTTGTTTTTGATCACTTGGAACGTCTTTCACAGCTGATTGAACTGCAGCACTAATTGCTAATTGAACATCTGCTTGACTTACAGATGAACCGACACTACCAGCAGCACTTTGCAACTCCTTCAAGCTGCTTTCTAATTGAGCAGCTTGTTTTTGTACAGCAGCTAAACCACTAGTTGCAGATGAAACGTCAACAGAATTGCCTAAAGCAGCATTCAATTGTTGAATACCGCTGTTAATTTGTGGCAAAGCAGTTTGCAATGCAGCAAGTTGTTGCTTGTTTGATCCACTCAATTGGTTAGAAAGTTGTGTACTCAATTGTTGCAATTGGTTAGCCATTTGTTGGGTACCATTTTGCAAGGTCTTGGTACCAGCTTGTAAACTGTTAGCACCATTTTGCAACTTGTTAGCACCGCTTTGTAAGCTACTTGCACCACTTTGAAGTGCGTGAGTACCACTAGCCAAACGACCAGCACCAGTTTCAAGACGAGTAGCACCACTAACTAATTGATTTGAACCGTTTTGTAAACGAACGGCACCACTCTGTAATTGTTGAGCACCGTTTTGCAAACGACTAGTACCACCAACTAATTGTTGTGCACCACTTTGAAGACGACTAGTACCATCTTGAAGTTGATCTGCACCATCCTTCAAGCTGTTGGCACCATTAGCCACCTTGTTAGAACCTTTACTTAATTTACCCAAACCAGAACGAGCTTGATCAACACCGTCGTTAACAGTGTTCAATTGATTGTTTACATAAAGCATATCAATTGGTTCACCATATGGTTGAGTTACAGATGTCGCAAATGAAACATCTTTTGAGTTTTGAAGTTGCTTGGTCAATTGATCAATTAACTTCAAGTTTTCTTCATTATCTAAACGATGCTTACTCTTAATGTACAAGTATGATGGTTCAGCCATACCTTCTGAGAAGTGTTTTTGAACTACCAATAAACCTTGCTTAGATGGAACTGAATCTGCAATTTCATCAGTATCATCGTAATTCAAGTGTCCTGAGTACATTAACATGAATGGAACTACAACTACAGCCAATACAATTAAGTAAATAATTGGATGCTTTAATGTTGAAGCAGAAATTCCATGCCAAAGTTTATCATCGCTTTCACCAGTGAATTTCTTAACTGGCCAGAACATTTTCTTACCAAGAACTGCCATGAAGAATGGGTTGAGTGTTAAAAGCACTACCAAAAGTACTGCAACACCAACCGCTACACCTACGGCTGATTGGTAAACTGAGAACTTAGCTAAACTTAATGCGGTAAATCCGATTAAAATTGATGAACCAGAATACAGGATAGTCTTACCAGCTTTGAAAAGCGCATCATGTAAGGCTTTGTACTTGTCCATCCCTTTCCCTAGATTCTCTTTAAATTTATCATACAGCAAGATGTTGTAGTCGGTACCAATACCAAAGAGGACGATAACCATGAACACTTGTGTAAAGTTTGAGAATGGGAAATTAGCATGTTCAACTAAGTTTGTAACGATTGAGAAGGAAGTAAGGAATGATACCCCAACTGTCAATAATGAAATTAGCGGAACAATTGGTGACTTAAAGACAATTACCAAAACAATGAAAATAAATACAACGGTAATAGCTTCAGTCTTCTTAATTCCTTGCTGGATTGAAGCAGAGAAGTCATGTTGCAAAATATCAGCACCAGTTACATAAGTGCGAAGACCTTGCGTCTTGGCATCCCTGTTCATTTGATTATAAACTTCCTCAATCGTGCCATGACTCTTAGCGATATTAAACTGCGCTACCCAAGTCGTGTCATCTTTTGATTGAAGCTTCTTTCTCGTAGCAATATTGGAATCTGGAAGAAGTGAATCCTTAATTCCATACTTGTGTTTATCATTCGTAAACTTGTCAAGCGTATTGTTGATGGCCGCTTTATCAGCCTCCGTTAGCTTGCCGTGTTTCTTGTTAAAAACAAGTGCTACTTCATAGGTGTTCTTCTTTTTTGCACCCCAATTGTTTTTGATAGATTGTGCCACATTGCTTTGTACATTGCTTGGAAGTGTAATGTCCGAGTGGGCATTAGTCAGTTCCTTGATATTAGGCAAAGCAAAAATGGAAATTATCAATATCAAAACCCATGCAATTAAAGAAAAAACATGGTTTTTCAGAAATTTCTGCACTTTCCTATTTCCTTCCTATTTGTAATTCAGGTACTGGTTCTACAAGTCGCAGAATCATCTCATGATAATTACGATTAGATTCATCCTTTGTTTCATCAACAAATGAAGAAGAATTATCCAAAAAAACGTAACCCAATACAGCGCCAATTAAAGCATGGAACGAAATGGCACTTTCTTTTCTAAAATTAAGCCTCTCGCCCAATTTGATCAGATCCAAAATCTCTTGGCTAATTGCCGCATCCTTGGGATATTCATTCAAGTGATACAAAATGCTTGATAAAGCCTGGTCACTCAATAAAAAATCCCGCACCGTATCAGCAAACTTAAGCAATGCATCCCTGCCAGACAAGCCAATCAAGTCATCCATTAATTGATGCCGCAAAATTTTAATCTCCCTTGCACCAACTAAAGATAATAATTGCTTGCGACCAGATACATAATGATATAGCGACTGCGAGCGCACATTTAATGCCTTTGCCAAAGCTGGTAAAGTTGTAGCACTCAACCCCTTTTCACTAATCAACTTAGTTGCTTGATCAATTATTTTATCCAAATCAAGATTTCTCTTTTGTACCATAACGTCCCTCCTTTTCCTAGCATACTAGATAATATATCACTACAATTTGAAGATTACAATCTACAATGTGTAAATAAATGCTTTTTCTAATAAAAAAATAATGAAGCCCTTTTCAAGCTTCATTATCTTTATTTCTTATTTATGTTTTTTATCAAACCAGGTGTTAACATTCTTTTCTAACTTATTAAAGTTCTTATTGTTGCTGCTCCAAACAGCTATACAGTAATTTCCTCTGCCTTGAACAATTGCCGTAGCAAAATCATTATCACCTGTAGCATAGACACCACCAGTGATGCCTTTAACCATCTTGATTCGCTCTTTTGACTTAGCTAAAGTACTCAAGACCCTGCTGGCATATTGTCGATTCAAGACCCGTCCTTGATAAAGACCAATCATGGTTTTAGCTAAATCATTAGCAGTAGTTTTACCATAATTATCGCCATTAAAGTTCTTGGCAATAGTAGTCTGGTCAGCTCCCATTCTTTTAGCAACTGATTCAATATTTTTAATGCCAATTTCTCTTATCAAAGCATTGGAAGCCGTCTTATTATTCTTCAACATAGCTTCACGCAAGTAGGCAAGGCCATAAGCCATATTAACTTGGAACATGCCATCGCCCTTAGCTTTATCTGCTTTTTTAATTTTAACAGCAGTTTTAGATCCCATCTTACCCTTTTGCTCTTGTTCATAAAGTGCAATCAACAAGAACAATTTCATGACATCTTTAGCGTCATGGGCTTTGGCAGTATTAGATACAACGGCATAGCGACTAGAATTATTCAAATCTTGCACGGCAACTTGATAACTATCATCAAGTCCCATCACATTCTTAATCAACTTAACCAGTTGTTTATTACTACCGTTTTTAGCCTTAATATGATTCGAGTATTCAATCGAATTAACTTTAGGTTCTTTAACCTTTTTTACTTTTGGCTCTTTAGTTTTCTTTTTGCTTTTCTTAACTTTGCTAGTTGTCGGTCCCACGATCTTCAATTGCGCATTTTCAACTCGTCGCATGTTGCTCGTATACAAGATGAATGCCAACAGAGTAGAAATAATCGAACCTACCAATATTTTATGTTTCATAAGATTTCCTCTTTAAAAGAAGTGATGCTTTTTCATCAAAACGACCAGCCAAACCATTAAGACGACCATCAAGACAATAATTAAAATCCAGTCAAACGAATTCTTTAAAATAGGTAAACTAACATTCATTCCGTAGAACCCTGTCAAAATAGTTGGAATCGTTAATACCAGTGACCAGACCGTCAAAAATTTCATGGTATCGTTCAAGTTATTGTTCATCATGTTATTTGAGGTAGCCGACAGCGTCTTGGTGACTTGTTGTGAAATCTGAACCATTTCTGCAGACTGGCTTGACTCAATGAGAACGTCATCAAGTCTTTCACGCGCATCCTTAGTAAAGTCTAATTTGCTATGGTCCAAACTGTGAAGCATCATCAAATCTGTTTGAATTGAACTGGATAAATAAACTAAACTTTTTTCAATATTAGATAATTCAACCAGATCTTTATTATTAATATCATCAGATAATTTCTGATCCAGACTATTACGCTCAACATCCAATTGAGTCACAGCACGCTGGAAATATTGTGATGAATAAAGGAAGAAGAGCATTAACAGCTCTGTTACATCTTTAGCCTCCGAAAGCCGTTCACGCATGTGTTCATCATTGAATTCATCAAAAACATAGCTAGTTGATTCCGTATGGAAAGTAAAGACATTTTCACCAACAACTAAGAAAGTGATTGGGTGTGAAGTGAAATGTTTAATTGTATTAGTTGGCCAAATAGGTACATCATAAACTAACAGGTGACTATGCGTATGCACATCATAGTCATAGTGAGGACGTTCGTGACGGTCGGAAATATAAGAAATAATATCCGGGGTAAAATTGAAGTCTCTTTGCAATTTCTCACTATCTTCTTCACTTAAGTTGTTGATGTCGTACCACTTATATTTTGTTGGTACGGGAAAATTTTGTTGTCTAATCAACCAGCTCACCTCTACTTTTTATTCGCTTCTTAAATGTTAACATTTTTTCTAAGCACATAGGAACTGCAAACTTATTATTTCCATCAAAAAAAGCAGACCCAGCACGGTCTGCTTTAAAAAATTATTTGCTATTTAGTTTTATTGCTTCCAAGCAGCATCAAACTTTTGCTTACCAGCGTTAATTTGGCTGTTAACATTTTGACCCTTTTGTGCTGCGGACAAGATGTTTTGCATAATGCTGTTCAATTGTTGGTATGCAGCGTTTGAGTTCTTTGAAACAGGAACACTGTACAAGTGCTTCATTGAGTCTTCAAGTTTAGCAGGAAGCTTGGTGCTCTTGTTGTTCTTGTATTCGCTTGAAGTTACAACGCTTTCGTTAACTGGAATGTAACCAGTAGCATTAGCCCACTTAAGTTGACTTGACTTAGATACCAAGAACTTAATGTACTTAAATGCGGCTGCCTTTTGATCAGCAGTTGCGTGGTTGAACATGTAAATGTCAGTACCCTGTTGCATAGTGTACTTGCCAGGACGTGGAGCAACGTCGTAAGTGAACTTGTTGCCTACACCTTGCTTAACGAAACCTTCACCTGCTGAAGTACCGATGAACATAGCAACCTTTTCGTTAGCAAATGGACCTGAAAGGTAGTGTTCTGAACCAGCTACTCTGAAGTAACCCTTCTTGATACCATCTGCGTAGTAGTTAATAACTTTCTTTGAAGCAGCACCACTGAAGTTAACCTTGTCTGAGAAGTTAACGCCTTCGTTCTTCAAGCCAAGAGTGTAGTAGTTTGAAAGTGAGTCAAAACCAGCACCTACAACCTTGTGGTTACTCTTCTTGTAAATAGTTTCTGACACTTGCTTAAGTTCGTCCATAGTGGTTGGAACTTTCTTAATGCCATACTTCTTGAACATGTCAGCGTTGTAAGTCAAGGTTTCGATTGACTTGTTAAACGGAATACCATATTGGGTACCCTTGATCTTAGCACCGTCAAGAAGTTCGGTTCTAATACCGGATGCCTTAGCACTACCCCAACCAACATTCTTGTTGTTGATGTATGGAGTCATGTTTACAAGCATCTTGTTTTGTGCAGCATTCCAAAGCCAGCCTGGATATGCTTGGGTGATAGTTGGCAAGTTATTTGGTGATTGCAAAGTTGAGTTAATCTTAGCTTGCAAATCATTGTAATCACCTTGGTTTTCCAACTTAACATTAATCTTTGGGTTCTTCTTTTCGAATTCGTTAGTCAATTGCTTCAAAGTAGAACCTTGTACACCAGGCATAGCGTTCCAAAAGACAACTGTAGTCTTCTTAGTAATCTTTGATGGAATCTTTTCTGATGAACTTGATGAAGAGTTGCTACCGCCATTTGAACAAGCGGCAGTTCCTACTAAGGCTAAAGCAGCAACGGCAGCCATAGCAAGTTTCTTACTAAACTTCATTTGGATAAATCCTCCTAAAAAATAAAACTAAACAACAATAATCTTTAATTTTACTAAAGCGTGACTGTTTGACCACGCTTAGGTAAAATACGTTCTCCAAATGGATTCTCTTCCAGCTCCGGATGCAATGTGTGCACCGGTACCAAAATAGCTGGCTGAATCCCACCAATTATTTCTTTGAGTTCTTTTTCATCGGCGTGGCCTGAGCAACGCAATGCAATGAACTCAATTTTATTTTTAGCGAATTGCTCTACAAATGGCTTGTAGGCAGGGTCAAAGTCACCCAATGGCTCGGCATTTGAGTGGATGTAAAGGCCGCCCACTTGAAGCTTATCATAATCGCTTACAGCTTGCCACAAGTATTTATGATTATCCGCCAAAAGCTCGTCATAGCTGACTTCAAGCTCTGGATTCAAATCAGAATACTTCTTGTCTTCTGGCAAGTAGTAATATGGATAATCTTCGTTAAGACTGTCCTTAATCAAATGCGCACGCTTAGCATGCAAAACCACCTTACGTGGAGAATCAGAAACAATTCTAAGCAAACGCTCCACGTTAGTTGGGTAAGTGTTAAAGGTGATTTGGCGATCAGGGTTGGCGTTTTGCAAGCGCACGATTTTTTCAGTTAACTCCACTTCGTTCTTAGGACCAGTGAATTCTTCGCTGCTTTCATCGTGCTTTTCTTCTGGCCAAGAAACGCCAGTACCCTCAATGATCAACATATCGCTAGCTTTGGCCGCTTGCATGAAGGCACGAACCCAATCTGGGTGGTAGCCATGCAAACGAATATCACCAGTGTAGGCGATTTGCTTGTCCGGTGTCTTAACTAGTAAGCCAGTTGCACCGTAAGCATCGTGGTCACTAGGATATATTTCCAAGGTAATATCTCCCACCTTGATCGGTTTCTTATACTCAGCCGCAATGATTGGACGAGTGTAGTTCTTCTCGTGTCCAGCGGCTGGTAAAAGAAAGTCGCCATTTTCATTCAAAGCAGGAAGTAAATGAGCAGTAATTGGACCTGCATAAAGTGAAATTTCAGGTGCAAGCAAGTTTAGGGCCTTGCTGTGGTCCAAGTGTAAGTGTGAAATGTAAGCTGCAGAGTGTTCCCAGCGTTCAGTATCGATTGGTTTGCCCGTAATTTTTGGATCGTAAAAATTAGGCACATCCCCAATCAACTGATTTTTAATCAAAGTTTGGTAACTTTCATCTGGCAGCTTTAACTCAGGACGATATACTTCGCCTAAGTCAAACAGAACGTGTGACTTGTTATAAGCCACTTCGATCATTGGTCCACCAATTGTGGTTAAACCGTTATAAAAGGTAACGGTTGTTTTATCCTTTAAGGTCATTACGTACTACTCCTCGAATAATTTGCTTTCTAAAGATGAAGTATAAGATCAAGATTGGCAAAACGGTTAATGTAGCAGCTGCTAATTGCAATTGCGTTTCACTACCTGCATCTGAGGCAAATGAAGTTAAACCGTTGTTCAACAGTCTCATGCTGTCTTCATTGGTTACCAATAATGGCCATAGGAATGAATTCCAACCTGAAATGAAGCTCAAAAGCGCTACAGTGAACAAACCACCTTTAGACATTGGTACCAAAATTCTCCAGATGTATTCCCAGTCGCTAGCCCCGTCAATCATCGCAGCCTTGTAGATGGTTTGTGAAATTGAGCCGAAGTAGCTTTGTAAGTAGTACATGTAGAAAATTGAAGTCAAGAATGGTAATACCAAACCGATGTAGGTGTTAAGTAAGCCCATTCTGGCAATGGTGTTGTAGTTAGTGAAGATGATTGCTTCACCTGGCACCATCAAGAGTGACAAAAGAACGACTTGTACAACGCCCTTACCCTTGAACTTCAAGTTAACCATGGCAAAAGCACCAAGAAGTGCGTTAAACAAACTTACGATAGTCGTTACACTAGCCGTAATAAAGGTGTTTAAAAAGTAACGAGCAAATGGTGCTTGGGCAAAGACCTTAGCATAGTTTGACCATTCAAAGTGCTTAGGAATTAATGTTGGCGGAATCGTTGTCGTTTCTCTAAAACTCATTAGTCCGCCCAAAATCATGTAAACAAATGGAAAGACAGTAATAATCGCAAAGATTGCTAAAACGATGTAAGCAACTAAAGCACCCCAACGAATCTTCTTCATTTTTTACCGTCCCCCAATCTTTTTCATCATCTTACGTTGTAAGAAGGTTACGAACATAATGATGAGGAATAAAATTACCGTTGCGGCCATCGCTACACCTGGCGTACCTACAATTTGGAATTTGTTATAAATGTAGAACACTGCCGTTGTAGCTGAGTTTCCGACACCTGCTTGTCCGTTGAACAATGCATATACGGAAGTATAAATCTTGAATGCCGCAATAATGTTCATCGTCAATAAGAAGGCGATCGTTGGTACAAGTTGTGGCATAGTAATACGCCAGAACCTTTCGGTACCGGTTGCGCCGTACATATCGGCAATAGTGTAGTAGTTTGGATCAATGTTACGAAGAGCACCCATCAAGATAACGATGTTAAAGGCAAGTGATGTCCAAACACCAAAGATAATGATGGTTGTCAGTGACATTGATGGATCATCAATCCAGTTAGGAGCTGGCAAATGAAGTGCTCTTAACAGGAAGTTAAGCATCCCGTATTCACCATTAAAGATGTAACGGAACACGATACCAATCGCAATGGTTGAAGTAACGTAAGGCATAAAGAAAGTCGTTTCAAAGAATGACTTGTGCTTTACCTTACTGAAAATAAACCATGCGAGCATGATTGAAATAGCTAATGCTACAGGCACCGAAATTAGCGCATAAAGAATAGTGTTTCTAATTGCGCGCCAAAATTCGGGATCACTAAAGATATATTGATAGTTGCTAAAGCCAGTCCAGTTCAAATTGATTAATGGACCGCTTTGGAAACTCATTACAAATGCTCGTAAAATTGGGTAAATACTAAAGAAAGTAACAAAAATGATTGTTGGCGCTAAAAAAAGCCAAGCCTTCTTTTGATTGCTCCTCATTAGTAGACACGCTCTCCTTCCTTAGTAAAGAGGAATACGCGATCAAGGCGCATCTTTAAGTTAACGTTGTCTCCCCTCTTAATTTGGGTTTCAAGGTCAACAAGTGAACGAGCTTGAACGCCATCATGAGTAAATTTCAAAATACGTTCACGGCCGATCAATTCAACGTCGTCGATCTTAGCTGAAACATGGCCAGTTTTGGCTGGCAAAATATTTTCAGGGCGAACAGATAATGTGTATTCGCCATCAGTCAAGTCACGCTTGAAGCGACTTTTATCTAAATCATCTACATTAATTTCAAAGTCTGAGCCGGTAATCTTGCCGTCTTTTACATTAACCTTGAAGTTATCGATTACTGGGTTACCAACGAAGTTAGCAACGAAGTAGTTATTTGGTTCAAGGTAGAAGTTTTGACCCATATCGTCTTGTTGGATCACACCATTGTTGAAGAGAATGATTTTATCACCAATGGATAAGGCTTCTTCTTGGTCGTGGGTAACAAATAAAGTAGTGATGCCCACTTTCTTAACCAAGTTACGGATTTCTTCACGAATCTTCAAACGAAGACGTGCATCAAGGTTACTCAATGGTTCGTCCATGAGCAAAATCTTAGGTTGTTGCACCAAGGCACGAGCAATTGCGACACGCTGTTGTTGACCACCTGACAAGTTACCTGGCTTTTGGTTGGCAAGTTCAGTGATTTGCGTGGTTTCCATGTACTTTTCTGCAATCTCCTTAGCCTTGTCTTTAGGCATCTTTTGCTTGCCCACAGTTAAAGGAAACATAACATTTTGAAGGACTGTCATGTGTGGGTATAAAGCGTAGTTCTGGAAAACGTAGCCGATTTGACGATCTTTAGGTGCTACGTTTACGACAGACTTGCTATCAAAGAGAATATCGCCGCTGGTTGGGTTAAGTAAACCAGCAAGCATGTTCAAAATGGTTGTCTTACCACAACCTGAAGGGCCAAGCAAACAAACAAGGTCGCCTTTCTTAACTGAGAAGCTAACGTCCTTGATTGCTTCGTGACCATTGTCGTAAACCTTTTTAAGGTTCTTTACTTCAACAAATTTATCATCATTCATAAGTTTCACACACCACTATATATTGATTTAAGTTTATAAATTTCTCTATTAATTCTAAGCTAAAAGGGCAAAAAGCACAAATGATTCAGTTAAAAAATTCGTGGTTTCTCAGTGTTGATGAAATAAATTTCTCTCAGTATTCGGATTTTGTTCGTATTCAAGCCTTCGCGTTATAATATTTTATATTTTTGTTCGTGTTTTCTAAATGTTGTGGTACGCACCAAAAAAGGTCATGGTTGAACATGACCTATTTTTTATAAATTATCTCCGCGTTCGAATTGATATTTAGAGCTGTTTAATGCTTGTCTTACCAAATCACTCATTAACTTCTTAGTCTTCTTGGTAATCACACCAGCAGTCTCATCATTGGCATTAGTCAAGTACTTGATCAATTCTGTATCTTCAAGATCTTTAGCTTTTTCATCAATAGCGTCAACACGGCTAATAGCATAACCTTGGCAATCATCCCGATATGCATTTACTCCATAAATGTATTGGTGATAACGTGGTTCGACAATTACTTGCAAAGTCTTGTAGAGCCAGTAAGCACTGCTATCAGGATCTACCATGTGTTCAGCCACCTTATAGTTAAGTGGTGTATCTTCAATATTAGTATAGAAAGGAACATATGGTGAATATGCATAAAAGCCCATGTTAATCCATTGAATTGCGGCCATTTTAGCAGGAACATCGTTTCTGATTTGCAAAATGCTTGATTCTTGGTTTCTATCTAAGGCAATAGAACGGAACATCTTTTGTTCTTTTTCTGTGCCAGATGAGAAGGTATCCATTGGATCATATGGGGTGCCGTTGTAGTGACTTGATAAAAACTTTTGTACATCTTCAACGCCAATCTTCTTTTCAGGTACACGAGTAAATGGCATTTCTTGGCTAGTTGGATCTTGTTCAATGCTTGGATTAAACAACTTTTGACCATACCAGGTTCTTGGGGTGTTGTAGAAAGCATCAGCTTCATCCTTAGTGCCAAAAATATCTCTAAATGAGAAACTGCCATCAGTACTATTATTCAAATGATTCTTCTCAACGAATTCTTGAATACCTTCTGAATACATAAAGTTGTCTGGATCATCAAAATCAACGTGTTGAATCACCATAATGTTAGGACAAATTGCGTAAGAATCATCTGGCACACGAGCAGCTACCCATTGGTGACCTGCACCAGTTTCAAGGTACCAAACTTCTTTATTATCTGAAAAAGCAATTCCGTTAGTTTCACCAGTACCATATTTTTCAATTAAACGGCCTAAGCGTAATACCCCTTCACGCGCAGTCTTAACAAATGGCAAGGTGATATAAACCATTGAATCTTCATTAATACCATCTTCAACGAGTGGGTCATGGCCTAAGCAACGTGCATTAGTTGCTTCAGTTTCGGTAGCTGACATGGCAACGTTATATTCGTTAATACCTTGTTCATCCCAACGACCTTCTGAACCGTCTGCAGTTGGAGCAGCAGTCCACTTGCAGCCATCACCTTCAAGATGCATCTTAAAGCCGTTGTATTTTGAAACGTAGTCTTCATCATAGTGGCGTGCTTTGTTGACAACAAAAAGCTTTTCATTGATGCCGCCGTAACCATCTTCGTCACGAGCAATCATAGTTGAGCCATCAATTGAAGCATCTTTACCAACAAGCATCGCGGTACAGTTATCTTTTTTCATGCATGTACTTCCTTTTTTAATCTATATTCAAATTTTGCTATTCATTAACCTGAATTTGTTGATTAACTTTAGCCCTGCCATTATTATAGTTGAATTCATAGCCAGGTTGCACGTTATAAAGATAAACATTGAAATTTAATGAGCCATCAGTAGAAACAGCTTGTAGATTTACCCCTCGTGCCATTAGTTCATTGCCCCTAAAAATTGCGGTTGCCTGGTAAATTACCCGCTTATTTTGACGTAATGCTTTACGCACCTTTGCTTCAAAAATTGTCTGAATTTTTTGATTAGAAAAAGCAGACTGAGTAAACAAATTCTTAGGGTTATTCTGATCACCTGACTGATTACGCGGACTGTAATTACCATCTTGATCAATACCAGCTGAAACAGAATAAGCAATTAAGTGGCCGCGATTATAAATTTGTGTGCCATTTCTACGATTATAGTGCCAGCCAGTGGGCTCTACAAATTGCCGTACTCTCAAACTATCATTAGCCACATTGCGCTTTTCTAAAAATGCAGTGTTAGGACGAGAGGTCCGGTTAAGTGAATCAAGATTAGAATAAATTACACGATTAACCTTCCATGAATTTTTCACTAAAGTTGAGCGGTTGTGATTCACTACAGTAAAAGCTTTATCTCCGCTCTTAAAATTCAAATTAGCTAACTTTTTATAATCAACATCAGACAATCCGCCATAAGCCTTATTCGCTTTAGAAGCATCCCCAATCGTATTGGTTACATGCTGTTCATCATGATTGCCGGTAAAATCTTTCAAAAATTGACTACCACTTGGATCGCCGCCAGCTTTAGTAAAAAGTCCCCATGCGATTGCTATCAGAACAATAACTGATGACAGAACTGTCCCCTGTTTTTTACGTTTTCTTCTTGCCATAAAAATCCTCCATTTATTAAGAAATAATACTAATTCAAACATCAGTTTGCAATAGAACAAAAGAAAAAAGCCATCTTTTTTCAAGATAGCTTTTAACTACGAGCCCAATCATCAAGCATTGATAAAAAGAAACTCTCTGATAAACGCTTAATCTTAGCCCCATCTTTAATCAATAAACGCGCTCTATTCAAGTCATCATTATCTTTTCTAAAGAAATCATGATCACCCATAATCAAATAATTCGTAGTATTTTCTACATTTTGATCAATTTGACCACCCATATTGTTAATCATTTTTTCCGCATCGTGCTGATACATGTGTAAATTACCAGATAAAACAATATTTTTATCTTGAACAGGATTACGGAACCCAAGTTGGTAACAATCAACTTCATCCCCAGTTAAATCGACATTCTTAATTTTGCCAATTGCCTGCTCTAATAAATCTTCCGTAAAATGCTGATTAAAGTCGTTATACACCTTAATTGTATCAAGCGAATCTGCCAAGCCGTGGTGCTGTTCTACTTGAGCAATTCCCGCACGCTGCATGCAGTCAATCAAACGATTATGCTGGTGCGGATAATATACTCTTGCTAGGCGAAGCACATCGACATAATCATTATTTAAAACTGGCAAGTTGTACTTTTGACTAAGATCATATAAGAAGTTCAAGTCAAAGTTAACATTATAACCAATAATGATGTCATCACTGATAAACTCACGAAATTCCTTAATTGCCTGTTCTGCAGGAATTCCTTCATTAACTAACTGTTCTTCAGTAATTCCGTTTAATTTAGTAATAAAAGCAGGAACTTTATTATTTTTAGGGAATTTTACTAAATTAGTGTATTGATCAACAATTTGACCATTTCTCACTTTTACCCCACCAAGTTCGGTAATCCGATCACGGAAAGGACTAAGACCAGTTGTTTCAATATCAAGCATTGTGTAATTAGACAAAAAGTCTGGTTTTTCTTGTCCCTTTTGCCGGAGTTTATCTTGTGCACCATCTACATGCAAAACCCCGTTTTTTACGTAAATACTCATCGTTCACCCTATTTAGTTAAATTCATCAACATATCACGCGAGCTAGTTGCAAAGCCTGCTGATCTCTTCTTCAAATCATCTGGCATGTCTTCATCAGCCAAATCAGCTGCTACATACTTCCAATTTGGAAATTGTTCTACCAATTTAACCATTGGATCAAGAAGCTGTGGACTAGTCTCATCGACGCCAAGCTCTAAAACTACAACTTTCTTGTCTTCATTACCAGTTAAAAACCAACGAAAACGAGTATTAGCATCTGTATCAGGGAAGAAGTTAGCATTAAGCGGCATGTGCAACTCCATTGGACTGTTGCAATCTTCACATTTTGGCACTTCACCTTCACCCACTAAAAATTTTTTGACTACTTCACGATCATCTTTTTGTCCATGGTTAATACCACTAGAACATTGCATTCTGGTCCAATCGCCAAAGACATTGAAAATGTGATTCTCATTAAAACCAGCATTTTCAAAAAAGTGAGCAAAAGTACTAGTTGCAATAAAGTATTCCTTATCTTGCAAAAGTTTCTTTAAAGCTTGCATAGTTTCACCAGGTTCGTATTGAAGAGAATATTCATTCACCAATTCACTCCAAAAACTCCATTGTTCACTCCAAGATTCGAATTTCTTATCAAGGGCATCCCCAATTGTATGCACATCGTATTTGTCGGCAATTTTGCCAAACTGGTCATCGAAGTTTTCTTCACTTAAGATGTCCAATCCTTCTTCTTTAGCCATGCCATTACCTGCAGTAACGATCACTGCATCCGCATCTTTAATCCATTCTTTTACCTTAGTAAAATCTACCATCTTTATCTCTTTTCTTATTTAGAATAACCGGTCAAACGTAATTGTCCATCGATGTATTTACCTAAGAACACATCATTGATTCCATTATAACCTGCAGCTTGTACTTCTTGCTCAAGCCATGCTTTTCATCCTGATTTTCTTATTCTTCAACTTTTTTGTTTAATTCTACCATAATAAAAAAGCAGCGTTTTTTGCGCTGCTTTTTAAATCTTATTATTTAGAAATTTCCTTAAGCCCAGCATGACGACGTCCCATGTTAAACCAAGGTGAAACGGTAAATGCTAAGACATCGTTTGCTACATAAATTAATGAGTTAATAGCCATAGCCAAGTTAGCATCGCCTTCAGCATAAGTAATGCCCCAAAGAATCAATTGGAACACGCCACTAGCGGTCCACCAGAAGTATTGGTTGTTATAACGCATGAAGCACATAATTCCGGCAGTAAGTGAGATAGCGAAACTAATTGCATCAACCCAAGGACGAGGATCATTAGTAAACTTACCAATTAAGTAACCAGAAACCACATAAACAAGCAAGGTACCAACGATGGCGATTAACCATTCTTTTGAGCCAAATTTTCTCAAATGGTTCTTAGTATCATCATTCCATGACTTTACTGACAAGATAACTGGCAAATCCAAAGTTGCGATATAAGCAATTTGTTCAAAGATGGAAAGATAATTCTTAGCTGACCAACCTGCATAAATAAAGCAAGCTGCTGATACTAATCCTAACCATCCATTAATTGCCTTAGTAGCATTAATTGCCAATACACAAAGCGTACCTAATAAAGTACCAATAAAAGTAATTAAAGTTACGCTGGTAACCTTAGCTTGAATAAGTAATGCTAATTGAAAACCAAAAGCAAAAAACCATAAACAATAATTTTGTATTGGCCATCCCTTTAATTGATTAAATAGCCAAACGAAATAATTCTCGTGTTCTCTTTCCATCTACACAAACTCCTTTAAATTTAGGTTCACAAAACACAACATTTTGTGCCTTATCCGCTTTTCCCTAATAAAAGCATCGATATATATCGTAATCGAATTAAGCATTTTATACAATCTTGAATCTTACAAAATATTGTGCTAATAGCACTTAAAGATGTCTATATGTTGTGTTTATGAGAAAAATTATTAGTTTTGGTTTTCATCTATATAAAATCAAATTTGAACACTTAAGAATATATAAAGGTACTCAAAAAGTACTATCCTGGAGTGACACACCATCATATAATATAAGTGTAAATTAGTAACATATTGTCATACTATCCAGATGAGGGTAAAAAAATGTTTAAATCAACAAAATCACAATTTGCAATTAGAAAATTAAGTAAGGGCGCTGTTGCGGTTTTATTGACTTTCGGTATTTTCGCTAACACTACTTCTGGTATCGTGTCAGCTACAGTAAATGATGGTATCGATATAAGCGCTATCGAAATCAGAGGGGGTACAACAGATACTACTGAATCTTCAGTAGAAGATATTACTCCTGAATCCACTACTGAAGTTTCAACTTCAAATGATGATCAATCAACTCCAGTAAATTCAGAAATTACTCAAAATACAGAAACTATTTCTGAAAATACTCAAGTTGAAACTGCCACTGAAATCAACAAAGCTGAAAATACAGCTAAAGAAGAATCAACGGTAGAAAATGCAACTACTAATGATGCAACCGTCACCGAAGATCAAACCACTACTGATAAAACTGAAACTTCTTCTCCAGAAAATACAAATCAAACTGAAACAACTACTAAGAAGCCAACAATTAACGTTGATACTGAAAAAGTAGACAAAGAGGATGAAGAAGAAACAAAAAAATTAGAAGATATTAAAAAATATATCGAGGAAGTAGCTGCAAAACACCCATTGGGAATTGCCGGTATCTTCCACATCTTTGGTAATGAAGTAGATGGTCAAGTGCACATTGCTGGTAATATTGCCGCAGATAAAGTTGGCGCTGGCGATTTTGGCACTAACTCAGGTGCTACCAGCAACTTAACTAATGGTGATATTCACTACATCGGTAGCATTGACCACCTCAATAAAATTAATGGTGACAACAAGTTAGTTATCTTCGGCCCAGACATTGAATACCGTTCATGCGAAAATGGTAGCGCTATTCAAGTTAACTTTGGTACTAAGGATGAACCTAAATGGCAAAAAGTTGACATTAAGCACAGCCACATTATTCAAGCTGACAAGCCTTTAGACATTCAAGGTGAGTTAGACAAATTAGGTGAAAAGTCAGACAACTGGGCAGGCCAAAGCCAAACTGAGGGTGTTAAGGCTGACTTCACTGACCACAATAACAGTTGGATCGATGTTTCCGAAGCAATCAAAAATGCCGGTGATAGAAAAGAACCTATTTACGTAACAGTTGATGCTAGTCACATCTCAGGTGATAACAAGCGCAATATCACTATCAAGGGTATCCCTGCTGGTGAAAATGCTCCAATCATCATTTTGAATGTTACTAATGTTCAAAACGGAGACTTGACTGTAAAAACACATCTGGTTTTAGAATACTCAGACCAAAACAATGTAAATGGTTCTAGTGAAAAGCATGGTCAAGCTAACAAGTTATTGTGGAACTTTGGTACCAACCTTAACTCATTGAACATTGATGGTGACTGTCACTTAGGCAGCATTCTAGCTTCAAACGCACACATTACTACAAATGTAAACGTGGATGGTAACATCATCGGAGACAAGGTTACTATCAAAGGTGAAAGTCACCGTTGGGACTTAGTTCCACCAATGGAGGAAATTCAGATTCCTGAAGAGCCTAAGCCGGAAGAGCCAACTCCGGAAGAGCCTAAACCCGAAGAGCCAACTACACCTCCTACTGATGAAGAACTTCCTCCTAGTGAAGAAGACTTCATCCGCCCACTTCCTGAAGATGTAGTAGACCCTATCGGAGAGGAAGAAGAACCTAAAGAAGAGGAAGAACAAGATGAAGAAGACTTCATTCGTCCGCTTCCTGAAGATGTAGTAGACCCTATCGGAGAGGAAGAAGAACCTAAAGAAAAGGAAAAACAAGATGAAGAAGACTTCATTCGTCCGCTTCCTGAAAATGTAGTTAAGTCTACAACTAACAAGGTTCAAGAACAACAAAAAGAAGAAAAGGCAACTCCTCAAACAAGCACCAGTACAGTCGTTGAAACATCAACTGAAAAAGAGATCGCTTTGCCAGAAACTGGCGAAAAGCAGAACCCACTTATCTCTATCGGTGCTGTGATGAGCGCAGTTGCAGTGGCTCTTCTCTCACTTGGCCTTATTATCAAAAAGAAGAACTAATTACGAAAACTACTCATTTAAGAGTCGTTTTTTAATTATTTCTAAATAGTGACGCTCTGTCATTTACAAATCAAAAAATAGTTGATACGATTAATATAATTAATTTAAGAAGCGAGGCTGAATATATTGAAATCAAACATAACAAGTATTCCCAAAAAAGTAGTTAAACGTACTACTTCATTATTTTTATCATTTAGTTCCCCGTCTCTACCTACCAAAAAAATTACGATTAATTATTACGATGCCGAAGGCAATAAAGTTGACTCTCATTCTCTTAATCCAGTCAAGGATAACCGGGTTATCACCAAGGATGCCTTAAGAATCTTAATTGATTTGCATATTCCTCAATATTATAAAATCATGCCATACTTTGCTTATCCAGAAGAAGACATTACTTTAAATAATATTCCTGACGAAATCATGATCGCAGTAAAACCTAGCTACTAAAAAAGCAGCTCAAAATTGAGCTGCTTTTCTTTCTAAAATTAATGTTGTGAAGCACCTGAAGTAGTGTCAGGCTTTTCTTCAACCTTTTCTTCTTTAGCCGCCTTAGCCTTAGTAGAAGCACCACTGACTGCATCTGGATCAGAATTTCTACGATAAGTTGCACCAGTTGTTGCGTCATCATCAACTACCAATTTTTGACCAGTAGTTTCACAGAAGTACTTAACTAATGGATACAAATCTTGTACCCATTCATAAATACCAGCATAGTTGCCGTTATCATCTTCCACACGCTTATAGTAGTGCAAAACCAACTGCTTTAAGTTACCGGTTGGCACGGGCATATAAACATCATCGTGACCATCTTGCTTTTCACGCAATGCATGAACAACCTTCTTAGCATTAGGAATAACGTCACGTACATCTGGGTGAACTGCACCCATGTTATCCCCAACTTGATCAGGAGTACGCTTAGCTTTCATCTTTGCATTTGGATCGACTGGACGGTTGTACCACAAGAATTGATTATTATCGTCAACAAAGGTCATTTCACCAATCGTATTACGAAGCATCCAATTCAATTGATTTACTGTCAAAAGACCTGAATCAAGCTTAACATAGTCATCACCTTCTGCAGCGTGAACCTTCTTAGCAGCCTTGTCTAACCAGTCAGGATCATTTTTATCGATACCTTCAACTGTATACCTAGACTTTCCTTTTGCTTCAAAGTCTTCTCTTAAATATTCATCAGAATTCATATTGTGTAACCATTTGGGCTCAGCCATAATTTCATCCCCCTAAAAGAATTATCATTGTTACTTTGATTATATAGTGGAAGTGGTTACATTTCAATAAAAGATATCATTTATAGGAATATTCTTTGTGTGAATATCATATATTAAATTATATAAATATTTACATAAAAATAAGGGATTAACACCCCTTACATCTTAGTTTCAACTGTATGCTTATCCAAATGAATAATTACATCAAACATAGCCTTTTCTTCTGGTGATATCTTGTGAGCCACCTCAAGTACAGCTACCTTAGGATTTTTAAGCAAGGTCTTGTGAATATCAAGTGACAGCTTAGGATCAAGCGCACTCGTTGCTTCATCAGCCAGTAAGATTGGTCTGCCAGAAAGCAGCGCACGTGCAATTTCTACTCTTTGAATTTGACCACCTGAAAGTTCACTACCGTTTTCACCGACTTGTTTGTCTAAGCCTTGTTCTTTCACCAGTTCATCAAGTCCTGCTTCATTAATTACTTGCTTCAATTGCTCATCACTAACTTGTCTTCCCAATGTGATGTTAAAGCGAAGTGTATCATCAAACATAAACGGCTTTTGATTGACATAAGAATAATAGTTATGGGCTGCATCCCAATTACCCGTTACGTTCTTATTATTAAGCAAAATCTTACCACCTTGCGGCTTCTTTAATCCAAGAAGCAATCGCAACAAGGTCGTTTTACCCCAACCACTTGGGGCCATGAGCAAGACCTTTTCACCAGGCTTAATCTGCAAGCTTACACCGTCAAAAATACGCTTATGATCGCTATTAGTAACATAAGATAAATCCGCAACTTCCATGCCTTCAAAATGACTGATCTTTTGCTTATCATCTTTCATCACGTGCTGCAAAGCCGTTTGCGTCTTTTCCCACATCGGCACTGTTGATTTAACCTGATTAAATTCATTAAACAGCGTTACGACTGGCGTGATAAAGTTCATCGCCAAGTCGACCATCATAACCAAGGTACCAACCTTTAAGTTGCCTTGCATCATCAATATTCCACCAACAGTACATGGAATAATAAAACAAAAAAGTTCCGCAGCTGAATAAATCAACTCCAGTGCCCATGCCTGCGTCAAAGTCATATTTCTTAACGCATTTTCCATTTGTTGGGCAGCGTTTGCGGCACGCGTTACAATATTTGTTCGCACGTTATAAAGCTTAGTAGCTTGCGCACCATTCAATGAATCAGATACGTGCTGTGTATAATTGGCATTAGTTTTAGCCCAGATCTTGGATTTTTTAGTAATAATTGGACTGGTAATCATTTGCACTAACGCTGGTGCAATTGTCGCTACTAAAAATACTAAAGTCATTTGCCAAGAACTATAAAATGCAAAACTAATCGCACCAAAAAATGATAGTCCTTGAAAAATCATATCTAATTGAGCAGTAACACGATTAGTTTCAATTTGCTTCAAATCGTTGGTCATCAGTGACAAGCCACTCTTAATATCTGGATCCCCCTGATCAACCAGATAGCACAGGTTAGCTCTCTTCAAAGTCATGTTGACATCACGAATGATTCCCATTTTAACTGTTTCATAAACAAAGTTGCTGGCCATGAAGCACATTTGTCCTAGAGCAGTCAATAAAGCCAGTCTAATCAAATGCATGTAATCATGTGAACCAGATGAAGCCACATTCAACATGATTTGGATCATGTAAGCTACAAAGACAATATTGCAGGCTTTAATTGCAGCCAAAATGGTAAAACTAATTAGTTGGCTTTTTTTAGCATACTTAAGACTCATAAACTCTCCTTTTTTATATACTTGAACCATTATACCCGCATACTTGTCTTTTTCTCAATCTGATACGATAATTAATGTAATACATTCTATTTTTAATAAAGACTGAAAGGAAATTCTATGAAAACTGGTACTAAAATTATTACTTTAGACAACGGTTATCACTTATGGACCAACACTCAAGGTGAAGGTGATATTCATTTATTAGCTCTTCACGGCGGTCCTGGCGGCAACCACGAATACTGGGAAGACACTGCTGAACAATTGAAGAAGCAAGGTCTTAACGTTCAAGTTACCATGTACGATCAATTGGGTTCTCTTTATTCAGATCAACCTGATTATTCTGATCCTGAAATCGCTAAAAAATATTTGACTTACGAATACTTCTTAGACGAAGTTGACGAAGTCCGTGAAAAGCTTGGCCTCGATAACTTTTATTTAATTGGTCAAAGCTGGGGTGGACTTCTTGTTCAAGAATACGCAGTTAAATATGGTCAACATTTAAAGGGTGCCATCATTTCATCCATGGTTGACGAAATCGATGAATACGTTGCTTCAGTTAATAGAAGAAGACAAGAAATTCTTCCACAGACTGAAATCGACTTTATGCATGAATGCGAAAAGAACAATGACTACGACAACCAACGTTACCAAGATGATGTCCAAATCTTGAACATTAACTTCGTTGACCGTAAGCAACCTTCTAAGCTTTACCACTTGAAGGATATCGGCGGTAGTGCTGTTTACCACGCATTCCAAGGTGATAACGAATTTGTCATCACTGGTAAGTTGAAGGACTGGCACTTCAGAGATCAATTGAAGAACATCAAGGTTCCTACTTTGCTTACCTTTGGTGAAAATGAAACTATGCCGATTTCTACTGCTAAGATTATGCAAAAGGAAATTCCTAACTCACGCTTGGTTACTACTCCAGATGGTGGTCACCACCACATGGTTGATAACCCAGACGTATACTACAAGCACTTAGCTGACTTCATTCGTGAAGTTGAAAACGGCACTTTTAAAGGTGAATAAAGATTGAAAAGAAGTCCAATTTGGGCTTCTTTTTTCTCCCTAATATGCTAGAATTAGAACAATTTAACATATTTAAGGGGATGACAATATGAGGAAACTGATTGATTTACACCTTCACCTAGATGGTTCCGTACCATTTACCACTATCAAAGAGTTAATGACCATCCATGGTCTGCCTACTATTGATGATCAAATTCTGCGGCAAAAACTATCGGTGGGTCCTGACTGCCGTGATTTAAATGAATTTCTGGAGAAATTTGCTTTTCCCGTTCATTTAATGCAAACGGCAGCTGATCTGCAACTGATTGTATTTAGTTTGCTAAAAAAAATAAAGAAACAGGGACTGGTTTACGTCGAGATTCGTTTTGCGCCCCAGCTTCATACTGAGCAAGGTCTGACTCAAGAGGAAGTAGTGCGCGCAGCGATTAGCGGCTTAAACCAGTTTTTTAATTGGCAAAAAATGCATTCCTCTAGTCAGCCAGAGCTACATGCTAATCTGCTGCTGTGCCTGATGCGACTACCTCATAATTATGACCAGAACCTAGAAACGATCACTGTAGCTAAGCATTTTCTGGACCGTGGCGTCAGTGGCTTAGATCTAGCTGGAGCCGAAACGCCCACCTTTGCCATCAGCAATTATACTTCTTTGTTTAATCTTGCTAGTCAAAACAGCATTCCTTTCACCATTCATGCAGGCGAAGCGATGGGCCCAGAGTCGATTTACCAAGCGTTAGATTTAGGAGCCAGGCGCATCGGCCACGGCATCCGCTGCATTGAAGATACGCAGCTAGTAGCAGAGCTCATCCAAAACAAGATCACGTTAGAATGTTGCGCTACCTCAAATTTGAATACTAAAGTATTTGATCAAATTGACCACTACCCTGTTAAAAAGTTGCTCAATCAGGGCGTTAACGTCACGCTCAATTCTGATGACATGACCGTTTCTAACATCGACTTACCCCATGAATACCAACTGTTAGAAGAAAAGACGGGGTTAACTCGAGCCGACGAAAAACAACTCTATTTAAACGCGGTTACTGCCGCCTTTTGCTCAAATGCGGAGAAAAAGCGATTATTTTCTTTAATCTAAATGTGCTAAAATCAAACTAATTTTTAAATTAACTATGATGGAGAAAAATTATGAAAGCAGTAGTTCCAACAGGAAAAATTTATTTAGGTTCACCATTTTACAGCGATGCTCAAAGAGAAAGAGCAGCCAAGGCAAAAGAGTTGTTAGCAAAGAATCCCAGCATCGCGCATGTCTTCTTCCCCTTTGATGATGGTTTCACCGATCCGGACGAAAAGAATCCTGAAATCGGCGGTATCAGAAGCATGGTTTGGCGGGATGCGACTTACCAAAATGATTTAACTGGTATTTCAAATGCCACTTGCGGCGTATTTTTATATGATATGGATCAATTGGATGGTGGTTCTGCCTTTGAGATTGGCTTCATGCGTGCCATGCACAAGCCGGTAATCTTGGTGCCATTTACTGAGCATCCTGAAAAAGAGAAGAAAATGAATCTGATGATCGCTCAAGGCGTAACCACGATCATCGATGGCAATACTGAATTTGAAAAACTTGCTGAATATAACTTCAACGAATGTCCTTCTAATCCAGTTCGCGGCTACGGCATTATCTAATATCAATAAGCAATCCCTTAATTTCATTAAGAAATACATAAGTCAGCGACAATATGTCATTTTTATCTATACTTATTTCTAGTAAGCGCGTATAATTAATATCATGATATAGAAAATGATATTGATGTAAATGTGTCAGGAGAAATGTGTATGAATAAATTAACTAAACTCACCGCTGGTGCTGCCTTAATTGGCGCTTTAGCTGTTGGTACTGTTGCATGTAGCAACAATGATCACAGTGAATCAACCCAATCTTCTAAGGTTGAAAAGTCAAAGAAGAATACTAAGAAGACAGTTAAGCAAAACGAAACCAAACTTAAGAGAACTAAAATTGATCTCAGTCAAAGCGAAGCTTTAAACAAATTCAATGAAAAATACCCTAACAAGAAAATTAAGAGTATTGATTTGAAACAAGAAAACGGTACCTACGTTTATGAAATCGACGGTTTTGACAAGACTAATGAATATACTGCAACAATTAACGCCGATACTGGCAAGTTGTTACATTCACATTCTGAAAAGCTTGACTTAGACGATCGTCACCAAAAAGCGCTTGACCTTGATAGCGTAATCAGCCGTGATGAAGCAACTAAGATTGCGGAAAAATATGCTGACGGCGTAAGTAAAGAATGGAATCTTGAACTCGATGAAGACGATGGCAAGGCTTACTGGGATGTTGAAGTAAGCGATGGCACTAAGTCAACTGAAGTTAAGATTAATGCCACTAGCAAAGACGTTGTGAGAACTGATCGCGATCATGACGATGATAACGACTAAAAAAGAGGTCCAAATTGGACCTCTTTTCTATTGCAATTTTTTAAGTAATAACCAGTCAGTTTGTGGATCGCTGCCAACTTGAAAAGTATGCTCGCTTACCTTTTCAAAACCATGATGCTTGTAGAAATGTTGGGCATTAATATTCTTTTCGTAAACGCCAAGCCACATATAGTCATAGCCCTCTTTTCTTGCCGTATCTTCTGCATAATCTAGCAACACATTACCTAATCCTTTATGTTGAAAACTTGGCAATAAGTAAATGCGTTCCACTTCTAAAGCATTTTCTTTTAAATGCTCAGTTTGCGCATCCCCTACATTAATCTTCAAGTAGCCTGCTACTTCATCGCCCACCATCAAGAAAAAGAAGCGACTATTCGGATTTTCTATTTCCTTAATCAACTTGCTGGCTTCATAATCTTCTTTCAAAAAGCGCTTCATATCATCTGGAGCAGTATAGTCATCAAAAGTATCCTTGAAAGTCTCACGTGATACTTCTTGCAACTTCTCCACATCATTAGTTGTTATAGACTTAATTGTGTAATCCATTAATATTCCCTCTTTCCACCGTTTTTAACAAAATACCAATTGGCACTGACATTCTTCTCTACTATCTGCAGTAAGGCAGTTAATTCCGCTCTCTGTACTGAATCTAATCCTGTTAAGGCCAACTCATTTGAATAAGCATTCTCCTGCTCAATTTTCTGCGCTAACTTCTCGCCTTTATCCGTGACAAACAAATGCTTGATCTTTCTATTTTTCTGATCATTCTTCTTTTCAATCAGACTGTTTTTTTCAAGCTTTTGAATAGCTCTAGCAGTGGTCGTACGATCAACACTCAACAACTCAGCTAAATGATTAGCAATAATCCCCGGATTTTCCTTAATTCTAGTCAAATACAAATACTGACCGCGATTGAGCTCAATCTCCTTAAACTCAACATTAGCAATTGAATCCAGAGCACGGGCAATCGTTCCGATTCGTCTTAAAATATCTTCTTCCATTTTTTCACCTTAAGAATATTATATTAATTATTGTTGCAAATGCAACAATAAAATAAACATTACAAAATAACAACAAAAGACATAAGAAATTTTTAAGCAAACAGTAACGCTATGTCACTTTTAGATTATATAGTTTATAATTTAGATAAATTCAACAAAACTACACAACAGAGGACTATTATGAAGAAATTTATCAAACCTGTTTTAATTGGCGTTACAGGAACTTTAATCGGTGTATTTTCGACCATTTTCTGGATCAAGCAACAACCACAAAAGCCTATCAATTTTTCAATAACCACTAAGAATGTTTTACCAAAAAATGTAAACTATTCCAGCAACAAATTGCCCCAAATTAGAATGAGTCAAGTTTCCGCAATCCAAAAATTCAAATCCTTGTATTCAAACGCCGAGATTAAATCCATTACTTTAGCCTTAAAAAATGATACTTATGTTTACACCATTGTTGGTTTTGATTCCATAAAAGATTGCACTATTCAGCTCGATGCAACCAATAACAAAATCATGGGACAATCTACTCAGCTTTTAGATTACGATTACAACAAAGAAGAAGCATTAAATCTTAAAAAGACCATTTCTCGGCAAGAGGCCAATGCCGTTGCACTCAGAGAATTACGCGGTGCCACCCCAATTCTTTGGGAATTAACCGATGAAGACGGCAAGGCTATTTGGAAAATCAATCTAATTTATAATAATCAAAAACGTGAATTAAAAATCGATGCTTTAAACAAAAATATTATTTAAAAAATTTTTAGCTGATTGCAACCTAGCATTGTAATCAGCTTTTGTTATATACAATCCAAATTGACATCCTCACTTCCATAACACATTTTTATCAAAATACAAGATCTTGTAGTCAATATTTTATATGCTACAATAGCTAGTGCTTATAAAAATATTCATCGGAGGATTACTAATGAGATTAGGTAAAAAATTAATCACTTTTGCTGTAGCCGGCCTTGCGTTAGTAGGTACAGCTGCTTGTTCCAATGGTAAAAACAATTCATCTTCAAATGATGCTAAGATTCCATCTAAAATCACTAAAAAGACTACTGTAGTATTTTGGCACGGGATGCATGGTGCTCAAGAAAATACTCTTAAGCAATTAACTAATGATTTTGAAAAGAAGAATCCTAACATTAAGATCAAGCTGGAAAACCAAGGCTCTTACATTGATTTGCAAGGCAAGATCAATTCTACTATGCAATCACCTAAGAATTTGCCAACAATTACCCAAGCTTACCCTGGCTGGTTATATAATGCCGCTCAAAATAGAATGTTGGTTGATTTAACTCCTTACATCAACAATAAAAATGTTGGTTGGGGCAGCGCCAAAGCTTCTAATATTCGAACTGAATTGTTAGATGGTGCCCAAATTAAAGGTACCCAATATGGTATTCCATTTAACAAATCTATCGAATCTTTGACTTACAACAAGACTATGTTCAAGAAATATGGCATTAAAAAAGTTCCTACAACAATGGAGGAACTCAAACAAGTCTCTGAAACTATCTACAAGAAGAGTAACCACAAGGTAGTCGGTGCTGGCTTTGATTCATTAGCCAACTACTACACCCTTGGTATGAAGGATGAAGGCATTAACTTTACCGACAAGATTAATTTCACCGGTGCTGCTTCAAAGAAAGTTATCAATTACTATGCAGAAGGCGTAAAGAAGGGTTACTTCCGTGTAGCTGGTTCTGAACACTACTTATCTGGTCCATTTGCTAACGAAAAAGTCGCAATGTTCATCGGTACTTCTGCAGGTGAAGGCTTTGTAAAACAAGGTGTTGGCAACAAGTTTACTTACGATGTTGCTCCTCGTCCTGGCAAATATACCATGCAACAAGGTACTGACATCTACATGTTTAAAGAAGCTTCATCAATGCAAAGAGCTGCCGCCTTCAAGTACATGAAATTCTTAACTTCTGAATCCTCACAACTTAAGTGGGCAAATGCTACTGGTTACACTCCAGTTAATAACGGCGTACTTGACGACAAGGAATTCCTTGATAACAAGAACATCAAGATGCCTACTAAGTTGAAAGCAGCAATGAAGCACCTCTACAGTGTTCCAGCTAAAAAGAACTCTAATGCCGCCTACAACCAATTAGACAGCATTATGCAAAACATCTTATCCGCAGCTCAAAAAGGTCAAAATGTTAACAGCCAAATTGACAACGGTAAGCAAAAATTTGATGCCGCTTGGAAACAATAAAGTGCAAAATAAAAAGCTCTCTTTCGAGAGCTTTTTTTTCTGCCTATTTTTATCTCGGTTGACTGTCGGCACGTGACTTGTAATCACCATTTTCAGTACCGATAATCAACTTCTCGCCTTCCTTAATGAAGTCAGGAACTTGAACAACCAAACCTGTTTCCATTGTAGCTGGCTTACCACCACCAGCAACAGTAGCACCCTTAATTTCTGGTTGAGTTTCCTTAACAGTCATTTCAACAGTTGATGGCAATTCAATACCGATAATCTTGTTGTCACCAGTGAATTCCATATCTACCATGATGTTAGGCATTAAAAACTTAACATCATCACCTAATTGGTCAGCAGAAACTTCGTATTGATCATAAGTTTCAGTGTCCATAAAGGTATAAACATCGCCTTCACCATAGAGGTATTGTGCAGTTCTCTTAGTGATATCAACTAAATCTACTTTTTCAGTTGGACGCATAGTCTTGTGGACAACAGCACCGCTCTTAACGTCACGCAAATCCATTTGCATAACGGTGTTACCCTTACCCGGCTTATGGTGGTTAGCCTTTAAAACCTTAATTAACTTACCATCTTGACTAAAAATCATGCCTTTTTTCAAATTAATTGCTTGCATAAAATTCTCCTTATCTACACATAGATTATAACAAACTAAATATGTCTCAAATAAATCTTGTCAATTAAATGTCCATCAGTCTTATGCAAAATTAGGCTTGCACGTTCTTTAGTTGGAGCAATGTATTCACGAAGGTTTACTAAATTGACCATTTGCCATACTTCTTCGGCAAACTGCATCGCTTGATCTAGTGGTCCATTAGCCATTTGATAATAAAAATTATCAGGCTTGTTTTTATTCAATTTCAATACTTTTTGGAATCGTTGCATATACCATTTTTCAATTAAATCTTCTTCCGCATCGATATAAATTGAAAAATCAAAAAAGTCACTAGTCACAACTTGTCCACTTTCCGGTAGTTGCAGAGTATTGATTCCTTCAATAATTAAAATATCTGGGTTCTTAACATGACCATATTTTCCAGGAACAATATCGCTCAATTCTTGTGAATAAAGTGGGTAAACAATATCCTTTTTACCACTTAAAACATCCCACAAAAAGTCACTTAATAAGGCCATATTATAGCTTTCAGGGAATCCCTTGCGTGACATTAATCCCTTACGCTCCAATTCTTTATTTGGATAAATAAAACCATCCGTGGTCATTAAATGTACTTTGAGATTGGGATAAGTTCTTTGCAAAAGTAGCTGCAAAAGACGCGCCGTAGTCGACTTTCCTACAGCTACCGAACCTGAAATACCGATGATAAACGGTGCTGGTTCAAAAGATTTATGCAAAAATCTAATCTGAGCTTGGCGCGCTTGTTGTTTATCCTGATAAACTAAATGTAGATAGCTAATTAGGCTAGTATAAATTTCATGCACATCGGTCAAATCGACTACATCGCCTAGTGACTTGATTTGTGTTAATTCTTCTTTAGTAATATTTACTTTATTTTTTGGAGCTAGTTTAGCCCATTCATTTCTTTCAAAACTCGTATAATTTCTCATTGCTATTATCCATTTTTTCTTTTACATACATTTACTTATTATAATTGAAAGGCATTAAATTATGAAAAAAATAATTTTATTCGGTGATTCTATCTTTAACGGCTTTCGCGATGGTCAAGACACAGATTTAGTTACTAATCTATTTCAAAAAGAGCTAAAAGATTATGCACAGGTGGAAAACATCTCTAAAAGTGGTGCCACTACCGTTGAAGCACTAGATTATTTGCATTTAATTCCTCAAAAAAGAGATTTAGTTGTAGTTGAATACGGTAATAATGATGCCGCAACCGGCTGGGGAATTCGCCCAGAAAGTTATGAGCGCAATCTAAATGAAGTTCTCACCCAAGTAGGCAAAGCCATAGTTGTTGGCCTCTGTTATCCTGATCCTACCAACAGTGAAATTAACCAATTTTACGGAGATGAAAGATTAGATCTTTTCAACGGCATTGCTAAAAAGGTTGCAGAAAAGTACAGTGCACAATTTGTGGATATCTTACCCGCCTTTAGAAAGCTCAAGGCCATTTCGACATACTATCAAAAAGATGGACAGCATCTAACAGACAAAGGCAACGAATTTTTAGTTAACCAAATTATGCCGGCAATCAAAAAAGAACTTGATTAACTCAAGCTCTTCTTCATCATAATATGCTCAACGCCGCCCTCATCAAATGGCTCGCCGCATGTTTGATAACCTAACTTTTCATAGAATGGCTTAACATGCATTTGAGCATGACAATACAAGGCTGAGGCATTTTGCTTTTTTAAGTAATTATGCACAGCTAGCAGCATTTTCTTACCTAAGCTTTGGCCGCGACTTTTCTTTGAAACTGCAACGCGGCCCAGCATCCATTTATCTTTTTCCACAAACAGACGACATGTTGCAAGGGCATCCGTCTGTTTTTCATTTAGCAAAAAAACTTGAACTGCTGTTAAATCTTGATCATCTAAATCTGGCAATGTAATTTTTTGTTCTGCTACAAAAGTTTCATTACGCAGGCGAGCTACGGCAAACATTTCTCTGCTCGTCATTTCATCAATCTTTTTAAAAGAAAAATTATTATTCATCGTTACTTTCCTAAATAATTACTATCTTTACCAAACCATTTCTCATTAATTTGTCTTAACTTACCATTTTTCTGCAATCTAGCCAAGCCCTCGTTGAGCTTTTTTTGCAAAGTCTTATCATCTTTACGCATCCCGACCGCAAACAGATCCATCGGTACACGGTCATTTTGTATCACCTTATACTCGCTACTCTTAGCCATGTGTGCAATGTAGTAATCGGCGTAAACTTCATCAAGCAAGATTCCTTGGATACGACCTGAATTTAAATCTAAGAATGAATTAGAAATTGTATCGTACAAAATTGTTTTTTTAGCATGCAAGACATTCTGCTTAGTCTCATACCACTGCTCCGCGGTTGAACCAGTTTGCATCCCCAATTCATACTTCTTCATCTGTGCAAAATTGTCGATGCCGCTATTTTTCTTTACAACCAAAACTTGACGATTACGCAAATATGGACGACTAAAAGCAACCTTCTTCTTGCGCTCAGGCGTAATACTGTAGCCGTTCCAAATCAAATCAATAGTGCCGTTACGCAGTTCCGTTACGTTCATCGACCAGTCGATCGTTTGAAAACTAACTTTAATGCCATACTCCTTAAAAACGGCTCTTGCTAAATCAATATCGTAACCTGTAAGTTGGCCATTTTTCTTCTCAAATCCCATTGGCACAAAGCTATCATCTAAACCGATGACCACTTGCTTATTCTTTTCAATTGTTTGCCACGTATCAGCATTATTGGACTTAGCGCACCCAGTTAAAGTCAGCACTAGAACTCCAGTAATTGCTATTATCCATTTTTTCATGAGCTTATCCCTCACTTAATGGTTGAACCTTTAACATCTGATCTGCCACATTCTCTGCAAACTGCAAGTCGTGCGTAATAATTAATTGCGTTAACCCGGATTTTTTCAGACCTAAGATCATCTTCCCAACCTCTTTGCGCAAATTAGGATCAAGCGCTGATGTTGGTTCATCATAACAGAGAATGCGTGGCTTCATTGCCAATGCCCGTGCAATGGCGACACGCTGCTTTTGACCACCAGACAATTCATAAGGATATTGCTTCTCACGGCCATTCATTTGCAAACGATTAAGCAATTCATAAGCCTTCTTATTGGCTTCTTCCTTGCTCTCCTTAAGTACCATCGTCGGTGCCAGGGTAATATTTTGCAACACATTCAAGTTAGGGAAAAGATTATAATCCTGAAATACCACGCCAACTTTACCTGAATCATAAGCTTGACCATCGATTAAAATTTCGCCGCTATCCTTGGTTTCAAGACCGGCAATAATTCTAAGAAGCGTGGTTTTCCCTGCACCAGATGGACCAACAATGGTCATGATTTCACCATCTTTTAGAGTAAAAGAGATATCTTTTAAAATTGGTCGATTATTAAATTCTTTGTATAAGTTTTTTACTTCTAACATTTAATCCACCTGCCACTATCTGTAATAAGAGAAGTGCTTTTCCAACTTTTTCAAAACAAAAGCACAAATACTAATCAAAAGTAGATAAATCACGCCTACTAAAACTAATGGTATCAGCGTTACATCACGCGCCATTGCTACATTACCTGCTCGAAGTAAATCGCCTAAGCCGATCACATAAACAAGTGATGAGTCCTTAACCAAGTTGATCACTTCGTTACCAATTGAAGGTAAAACAATTTTGATTACCTGGGGAATGACAATCTTGGTCATTGTTTGCCAGCGATTCAAACGTAACACTTTTGCGGCTTCAAATTGTCCTTTATCAATTGATTGAAAACCGCCCCGGAAGATTTCCGCAAAATATGCAGCATAATTTAACACAAAGGCAATCAGCGCTGCCTGATAACGTGGAAATACAATATGGATAATCGGTAAACCATAAAATACAAAAATCAATTGCAATAATAGTGGTGTCCCCCGCATAATCCAAACGTAAAAATTAACTAGCCATTTAATTGGCTTAATTTTGCTCATTTCTCCAAGTGAAACTAAGATTCCGAGCGGCGTTGCCAAAATAATAGTCCAAAAGAAAATACTGAGCGTCATCGTTGCGCCGTTAAAAAGGGCTGGTAAAATTTCTCCAATATATTTTAATGACATATCCTCACCTGAATTTTTCTAATAAAAAAGCCCTCTTAGGACTAACCTAAGAGGACGAACTGATCGTGTTTCCACCTCATCTTCGCATCTGCTCACGCAAAATGCCTCACTAGGTTGATTATCTTAAAGAAAAAGCCCCCATAGCCAATTGGCTACGAGGGCGAATGAAATCGCGATTCCACCTCATATTCACAGGCTATTCACATAACCTGCCTCAATAAGTTAATAATCAACCTTTAGCTATAACGGGCTATCCCGGGTCTTCCTACTCAATTCAGAAAATCAACTCACAGATGTGACTTCGGATTAGCTCGTGTTTCATTTCCACCATCAGAAACTCTCTATTACCGCAGCTAGCCTTACTGCTTCTGTTCTAAGCTGTTTTTAATATTGCTATAAATCTTATAAGATTAATTAGTATTTGTCAATTATTTATTAATTACTTTTCTTCATAAGTAACTGGATCCACATCTAAAAGCGGACTCTTTTCACCAGTGTAAATCACGTCTAACTTGTACATAGCACGAGATGTAATCGTGTAAACAAGTTGCGTTTCATCTAATTGATGATAATTCTTTTTATTTGCGCCCCACATAACTACAGCATCAAACTCTAGTCCTTTAGCCAAATATGATGGAATAACCAAGGTGCCATCAACTAAACGCTGGTTAGCCGTCGCAATCAAAGTGGATTTTTCACCTTTTTCGCTCAACTTTTCATGGACAAATTTAGCACCAGCCAAATCCTTCGTAATGATAGCAGTAGTCATCTTGCGCTTTTCATTATCACGTAAAACATCGACTAAAACATCAATTGCCTGTTCATCGCTATCTCTACCCCAAATCACAGGCTTTGGGCCTTGACGGTTAAAGGCTTCGATCTTTTCACCTTGACGCAAAATCTGCTTGGTAAAGTTAGTCAGTTGCTTAGTCGAACGATATGACTTAGTAAGTTGGACCACATCGATTTTTTCTGGATCAAATAAACCTGAAATCTGCTTGAGCAAACTGCGGCTTTCATCCTTAGTAAAAATAGCCTGATTCAAATCACCGAGCATCGTGAATTTGGCACGTGGGAAATTATATTTAAGGTAGGCCAATTGGAATGGCGTATAATCTTGAATTTCGTCGATGAAAGCATACCGCATTTCATAATCAGTTCTACGACCAGTAATTAAATCATACAAGTAAAGATAAGCAGAAACATCAGTGATTGCAATATCATGCTTCTTGAAATTTTCCTTAACTTCATCAATATGATGCATCCAGTCTTCTTCATCGATATTCCACTTAGCTAAATCAACCATCTTAGGTACAGCACGCAAGAAGCTTAAGTATTGCGCACGCATATTGATAAAGTGATTGTGCAAAATACGCTTGTGCACGCCCTTCAATGCCTTAAGTACAATCTTTCTACCTAAGAATGCCTCTTCCTTAGCTTCTGATTCAAATTCTTGATCAGGTCGATCGTACAATTCATTTAACTCAGATTGACTCATCCCTTCAATAGTGCGAGCAACCCAAGCTTTTCTAGCTTCTGGCGCGATCTTGCGATTAAGCATCTTAATCAATTCTTCACGCGTTGCATCAATGCGGTTAGCCAAATTGTAATTCTCGTTATATGAGTAATAGATTTCCTTGATCTTTTCCTTATCAAAGTAAGGCTTCTTCTTGTCACGGAAATAAATATTCTTAAAGACTACGCCGCGTTTATTTAAATGCTTTGCATAACGTGTTACCAAATTAAAGAAGTTAACCGAATCCTTAAATTTACTAATATTAGTATCCGCATTTTGATCTTCAAATTGTTTAAACAGGTTTTCCACATTCATCCCTGGAAGCCGGCGGGCAACAAATTGCCAGTAAGTCATCTGTACCATATTTTGTTCACCCATTTCAGGCAAAACATTCTTAATATAGTCATTAAACAATTGGTTAGGACTGAACATGATAACATCACTAGAAGTCAAATTACCACGGTAACGATAAAGCAGGAATGCAATTCTTTGCAAAATTGCACTAGTTTTACCAGAACCTGCAGCACCTTGAACGAAAAGCAAGTCAGCACTAGTATTTCTAATAATCTTATTTTGTTCTTGTTGAATCGTAGTTACGATTGATTTCATCTGAGTTGATGATTTTTCAGATAAAACCTCTAAAAGCATTTGGTCACCGATTGACTCATTGGTGTCAAACATGTTGACAATCTTGCCATCTTCAATCATGAATTGGCGTTTCTTAGTCATATCAACGGTAATTTTGCCTTCTGGCGAATTATAAGATACTTCACCTAACTTACCATCGTAATAAATTGAAGAAATAGGCGCACGCCAGTCATAAATCAAAAAGTGATCGTTTTTATCTGCAAAAGATCCCAAACCAATATAAATAGTTTCAGGCTTCTTTTCCCCTTGCTCTTTAAAATCAACTCGAGCAAAATATGGCCGTTTTTCCAGCCTTTCAACGGTATCCAATTGCTTAGCTGAATGCTGCCAAGCATGTTCGCGTTCACTTAATAATTGCTGCTGTTGATGAATCGACAAGGCGGTTTCCATTGAAGTCGAGTAACCATCATAATCCAACTTAACATCATCAAAGAAGTGTGAATTAAGATTTCTAGCTTCGCCTTCAGCGGATTTAATTGACTTTTTTAAAGATTTTTCACGTTCCTTGATTTGTTTCATAATATTATCAAGGTGTTTTTGTTCAAGTGCTTCTTCACTATTTTCATTTTTTGCTGTGGTCATTTAATCACCTTTTCTTTAAAAACTCGCATTCTATTTTATCATGAGTAGCGCTTTTTTATCATGAGTAGCGCTTTTATAGTAGTCTGCACGCTCATAGGCAAAATACAAGTAAAAATAGATGAAAACTTAAGATTTGAAGATTATAATTTCAACATTGGAGTTGAAAATTATGAGAACGTTTTTTAGAATCATCAGAAATATTTTCTTGCTTGCAGTACTCGCCTTTGCCGTTTGGTCTTATAAAAATGATTCTAACATGCGCATGGCAACGCAAGATTCTCTGACTACATTAAATTATCGCATTCAGCAATTATTAAAAAATGGAACTACTACCCCGCCTAAATTAGGCGATAAAGACACTTCTACCAGAACTGATAAAGCAAAAGATGATGATACCTTTGAAAACCGGACATGGTCAAAACCGAAAGCAAATGTTTACGTAGATGTCAAAAATAACTTACAGTTACGTTCAGCTGCAATCAATGCCATGAATGCTTGGAATCGAACCGGAGCCTTCACTTTTCACCAAATTAGTAATAAAAAGAAGGCACAAATCGTTATCAGCATTGTGGATGATAGCGACACAAATGCTGCTGGTGAAACGGCTACAACTTATAATCCAGCAACTGGACATTTATTAAAGGCAGATGTTCATCTCAACCGCTATTACTTGCAAAATGAGTGGTACGGTTACAGCAATAATCGAATTATCAACACCGCTGAACATGAACTAGGACATGCGATTGGTTTAAATCACACCAACAGCGTTTCAGTCATGTATCCTAAAGGATCAATTTACACCATTCAGCCACAAGATATCAAAAAATTGAGAAAAATCTACCACGAAAACAATTAACTTTAATTACTCCTCTCTTTTTTCTAAAATAAAGAGGAGTTTTTTGATGAGGAGAAAATTATGAAAAGAATCTATATTGTCCGTCATGGTCAAACTTATATCAATCGTTATAACAAGATGCAAGGTTGGTGTGATACCCCACTAACTACTGCAGGAATTGAAGGTGCCGAAGAAGCTGGCAAGGCATTGCACGACGTTTCTTTTGACATTGCCTTATCTAGTGATTTAAAAAGAGCTAGCGACACCTGCGAAACAATCATGAAATACAACGTTAACAAAGATGAATTGCAGCATATTGCCAGTCCATTTTTCAGAGAACAATTCTATGGCTATTTTGAAGGAATGGATTCTGAAATGGCTTGGCGCATGATCGGTGGCAGTCACGGCTACGCTACTAGACAAGAAATGTTTAAACATGAAAGTATCGATACCATTAAAGATTGGATCAAAGAAGCTGACCCATACCACCAAGCAGAAGATGCTGAAGAATATTGGTCTCGCATGGAAAATGGTTTAAAGATGATCAGTGAACTTGATGGAGCTGAAAACATCTTGTTGGTTACCCATGGCTTTACTATTAGAAGCTTGTGGTACCGTTACGGCGATAACATCCCTCTTGTACCCGGTCCAAAGAATGCCTCAATTACCGTGATGACCATGAGCGATAAAGGTGACATCAAGATCCCTATTTGGAACAAAATGCATTTATGAGCATATACAAAAAGAAGCTTAGATCAACTTGATCTAGGCTTCTCTTTCTAATGAACGCTATATCAGGATCGGGTGCTTTTGTTGCAGCTAGCCAAAGTACAGACCAGCGAACAATGCACCACTACCGCCACCAAGAGTAAGTGGGATCTTGTGAATCGTAATTACGATAGCACCAAGCAAGATACCTATTGACATGAAGCTAACATCTGTTTTGGTTCCAGTAACTTTTTCATAACCAATTGTCTTAATGGCATTCGTTAAATAGTTTGCTGGAGCAATGATTGTTACATGATCGCCAACAGTTAACCGGGTGTAGAAAGTAAGTTTTCAAATATGCATATTAAAAAAGCTGTCATTTTGACAGCTTTTTCGTATACCTAGCTTATTATCGAGTACTGATTTAAGCCTAAGATTCTACTTTTTCAGCACTATATTCTCGTATAATTTTACAGTCACAATGTAGTAAATGAAGTAAAGTACGATGAAAATTAAGAATGGTAGCCAGATGCCCATGTATGGCTTAGGTAATAATGCCTTGAACAATCTCAAACCGAAGAGAACATCGATGATACCTAGTGCTCCAGGTAAAGCGAATAGCACCCCAATTTCATTTCTAATTGATTTTCTAAGCATCTTTTCCCTAGTCCCAATCTTGTAGAGCATTTCGTAACGTACTTTGTCGCTGGCGGCGCCGCTTAAAACTTTGAACATCAAAGTTGAAGCGAGCATGGTTAGGAACGCGATTCCTAGGAAGAAACCCATGAATTCGAAGCCGCTGGCAAAGCCAAGCACTACTTGATAAGTAAATGGCTTAGTGCTACTCAACACTCTACTAATCATAGGTGAAGTCATTTGAAGCTTTTCAATCTTTGTTAAAGTTGGATAGTCTTTAACAAAATCCTTAACTCTAATTAAAGTTATAAACTTCTTTTGTCCTTGAATAGTATTAAATTTAGCTGGAGAAACTAGTTCAATCTTTTTAGTGCCATTAAGTAGCATCATGCTCAAACGAGTATTAGCAGAATTACCAGGAGTAACCAAATCTTTGGTCTTGGCTACAGTTGGTGTATAAGTTGGGAAATCATTACCGTGTTGACTAAATTTAATATATTTAAATGGCTTTTTGTCGAAATCAGCCTTGTTAAAGAATAGTTCTTTCTTAGTTTCAATGTAGTGGTAAGTAGCCTTAGATTTAATATCTAACTTGTCCACATTTTTTTGCACAGCTGGTGTATTTTGCACAATCTGTGCATCATAGTAGTCGCTGACTACTGCTTGGTTCTTCAATGAATTGAAGTTAAGACCAACAGTAATCGCACCAAGAGCTAAAGCGAAAAGTAGTGAGATAACGGAAAGAATACGTGTGTAATCACGAATTCTGAATTTTAGTTGTCCAAGAGTAAAGACGCGAATACCGCGGTAAGCGAAGCCTTTTTTCTTGAGCAAAAGATTGATGATGAGAGTGAAAAATGAATCAAAAGTGAAGTATGAGCCTGCCACGATAGTTACTAATGCTGCTGGAATGATGAAGAAAATAGCATTATCGGGCATCCCCATAATGTAATAGCCTGCTGCTAAAAGCAAAAGACCTAAGATAGCTTCAACCACGCGCAAGCCGTTCTTGCGGCTGATCTTAATTGGCTTTTGGCTCTCATGAAGCAAGTCAATCACTTTACTACGCACAAGTTTATGCACATTTCTCAACGCTGCTAAAAAGAATACAACTACAAAGAAAATCAATGTCCATAAAATTGCATTAGGCAAAATTATCTGAAAGTGCGTAATATGTAAGTCTAAACTGCTAATCAATAATTTAGACACAAGAGCAGTTAAACCCAAACCAACAATAATTCCTAAAATAGCTGCCAAAATCCCTGTTAACAAGGTTTCACAGAAAATCAGCAAACCAAGCTTAGAACTTTTTGCCCCTAGCATCATGAACATGCCATAGTCGTGCTGGCGCATGCTGAGCAAAAATGAATTCGCATAAACCAAGTAAACGAAAGTAATAATTGCGAGTAAGACAATCCCGAAGCCAAAGATAAAGCTTAAGTATTGTCCTGGTGCATTAACATCTTTACTCATGAAGCCTGGGTTAATTGCCAAGGATAAGAACATATAAAAGATTGTACTTGCAACTACCAATCCTGAAAACAGGACCGTGTAGTCTTTGAGCCGGCTTTTAATCCCGGTTAAAGATAATTTCCAAATCATTTTTCCTTCCTCCTATTCCTCAGTACCCAAGTGAGCAATCAATTCATGGTAGAAGTCTGTTCTAGATTTTTCACCTTTAATCATTTGTTCACCGATTTTACCGTCTTTGATGAATAAAATGTGATTAGCAAAACTTGCTGAAAATGGATCGTGGGTAACCATCAAAGTTGTTACGCCGTCATGCTTGTTTAAGTTTTCCATCGTGTTTAGTAATTCTCTTGCACTCTTAGAATCAAGCGCACCGGTTGGTTCATCGGCCAGTAAGATTGATGGTTCGTGAACCAAGGCACGTGCAGCCGCTACTCTCTGCTTTTGTCCCCCTGAAATTTCTGCAGGGTACTTATTCAAAATTTCTTTAATTCCTAATTTTGCTGCAATTCTATCCACAAGTGGATTAATTCTGTGTGCTGATAATCCACGCAAGCTAAGTGGTAATGCAATATTTTCTCGATTAGACAAATTTTCTAGCAAATTAAAGTCTTGGAAAATAAAACCTATTTCTTTGCTACGGAAGTCAGCCATCTGATTAGTATTCAAAGTGCTAACATCATGCTTATTAATGAAAACTTGCCCCGTAGTTGGTTTATCTAAAGTTGAAAGAATGTTAAGTAAAGTAGTCTTACCAGAGCCAGAAGCACCCATGATTGCTACGAATTCACCTGCGGCAATCTTAAAATTGATGCCCTTCAAAGCTTGGTATTGTTTTTCGCCTTTTTTACCGTAAGTTTTGGTGACGTTGTCAACCACAAGAATTTCGTTCATTTTTATACCTCTTTCTTCCCAATTTGTTTTACTGTATTATTCAATTAATACACTAATATGATATTAGCCTTTTGTCAATCTATTTTTGCGTAAAAAAATAGTTCTTCACGTCTTAACGCGTGAAGAACCTTGATCTATCAACATTTAGTTGCTAGTTTTTGTTTTGATTAATTTACATTTTCCTAATGTTTGAATCTCTTGATGACCGTTTACTAGATGTAAAATTGCATCCCGATATAACAGTTTCTCTTTCTTTTTGCTCTTGTCTTTATACTTTTTAACAAAAGTTACTTCATAATCAATCTTGCTATAATTGCGCTTACCTGGCAAAACAGATAAAACTTTGACCTTAACGGTGAACTTCTTAAGTTTCTTATCCTTTTTCCACTTCTTGATTTGTTGCTCAATCTTCTTATAATCGGCGTTTTCTTTACCATTTTCAAAATTGGTTACTATCGGCTTTTTAAAGTTGGTATACAGTATTCTCGCCGCATTTTCAACTTGAATTAAACCTGGCCAAATTGGGTTAACAATATAATCACCTTCCGCATCTTGGTAAACGTCTTTTTCACCATTGCCTTGGTAATCTGCTGCACCATCATAATCAGTTACATCGTCTTCGCTATCGCTAAATTCCGAACTGATTGATTGTGATAAATCTGTCACATTTTCAGATTTAATGGTTTGACCATCAACCTTGCTTTTAACAAAAATTTCCATTCTCTTAGCAAGCGGATAATCCTTAAATGTATAGTGGCCTTTTTTATTAAGAGTGGCTGCTTTGTGATCATTGATATAAACTACGCCATTAGGAACGCTGCGAATTTGGAAAGTGGCGGTTTTAATTTTCATATCTACCGTCTTATTTGACCAAATATTTACAATTGAGTCAGCATCTAACTTTCCATTGTTAACCTTGGATTTAACCAAAATATGGTAACGACCAGGGAAAACTAATCCTAAATCTTGATAGTAATTCTGATTGTCGCCATTCATTTTGCCGTAATCTTCCCCGTTAACAAACAAAGCCGAATTGGCATGGTTGGTTTGAACCTGCGGACGATAGCACTGCACTCGCAACTTATATTTACTGAAAAATAAGAAATAGCGGCCAGCTTCAACTAATTGAATCTCACCATTGTCACGATCATGACGTAAGTTAGAATCTAATTTTTTCGCAGCCGCTGCATGATTCTTAAAATAATTCTGCAACGGTTTTAAACTATCATCGGTTACCTTCATATCAGGAGTTGAAGCAACCACATATTGCGCCATCCCTGTCTTAGGGTCTTTTAAGTTGGCAACAATGCGGCTAATCTGCCGATCTTTTGTATAATAAAAATTGCCGGCGGTAATTAATCCGCCAACTAAAATCACAATAATTCCAAATAACCAAATAGTTTTACGTTTTTTCATACTTAAAACCCACCAAATTAATACTTTTAATTTAGATTAACAGGTTGAGCCAAAATAGCAACTATCTTCATTTTTGTGAGGAAAAATTATGGAAATTAACTTCAATTTTGTCAAAAATAGTCCAACATTTAACGAGGAATACTCTACTGCTGAAAAGATTCACAAGTTATACACAATTGATGATTATCGTGACGTCATCAGCAACTCTCGCTTTTTGCTTGAAACACTTACTAAGAAAATCTTCAAACTAGAGAATCTGAATGCTTATTATCATGTGCCAGACGGTGAATATCGCAATTTGCGCAATGACACGCATTATTTACGCGGGGAACTCGATTATCCTTTAAGCATTATGGATTTATTCGATGAAGTCCGCCGGATGGGGAATGCAGCGATCCACGATAGCAAAATCGAACCTGATAAAAAGCAGGCCTGGCGCTGCGTTTGCGACGTTCATGACATTCTAGTCTTTTTAATCAATAGCTATGATGGTCAGGATTTATATTACATTCGCCCCGACATCGCTATGGAGGCTCAAACCTCTAGTCAATTTCATATCCGTGTCAAAAATACTAAACCGCATATTAAACTTAAAGATCATCAGACTAAAAAAGTCGAAAAGCATCATTTACACACTAATTTGAAAAAGGTTAAGCATTTCTCTAGTGTAAAATCTGTGGATAAGCCTGCTGAAAAACATGAACAAATTAAGCCAGCAAAACAGAATTGGTTCACAAAACTTTTCCACAAAAAATAGCAGGGTATACGTAACCTTGCTATTTTAATTCAAGAAAGTGTAGTCACTAAAGATCACATTATCCGACTACTAAAAAACGGGCTGTACATACTCCCCCATCAATACACCCGTGCAATCATCATACACCTTATTTTTTGAGTCAACTACCCTAGACTGAAGTCTAGGGCTTAGTGGCTCGTTAGCTTACGCTAACCAGAACACCAACTTGCTTAGATACGGACTTGACTTACCAGCAATAGTCTTTTGACTATTGCCGATAGAGGTCGTCTATTTACCAAAGCCTTTTAAGTCCGCGAATTGCTAGCGGACTGCAGCCTAGCTTAGGCTGCTTTTTTCTTTTATTTTAGGATTCTGCCACTTGCCTAATCCTTTTTCTAAGATGTTCACGGCCGCATTCCAATCACGAATATGGTGCGTTCGACAGATTGGACAAGTCCATTCCCGATCCTTAAGGGTTAATTTCTTATAACCGTTTTGCCCCATAATACTGCCACATTGATGGCATCTTTGGGTGGTGTACTTAGGATCAATTGTTAGAAATTCTTTGCCATATAGATCTG